>Ga0118677_10006708_pt1 | contig 19360 bp, 18 predicted proteins | sample AliMusrvi5mmetaG_FD_86154 | JGI IMG/M metagenome (GOLD analysis project Ga0118677, IMG submission 86154)
CAGGAATCACAAACGGCTGGTCACGCTCAATGGGAATGAATTGGTTGCTCATGGCTGAACCTCTGGATACGAGGAATCATCCTAACAGGTTTACACCGGGGAAGTCAGACAGACTCCTAGGGTCGGATGGCAAGCTACAGGACAAGGGCAATTTATCCAATTGGCTGACGCAAGCCGATTGCCCGGTCATCCCTCCGCCGACAGAAAAAATCGCCTGTCTGTTGAATTGGGCGGAGGCCACTTTCCCGAGTCTATTATCTCCACCCGGAGGCCCCATACAGTATTTTTCACCCTATACTTATCGCTACTATCAGGCCACCAACGCCTATGTTGGCGTGTCAGCAAAGGATTATCATGTTTATTATCTGGACCCAAATGGTGTTATGAATGACGTAGGGGATTTGCCACGTTGGTTGGTCAAAGCGGGGTGTCAATAGCTTAGAAGATAGGATTGTTTCGTTGTTCTCCAGACCGTCTAACCAGACCTTGCAAAAGTGGTCCGCTGACGAGCGTGGTGGCAAAGGCCATGGCAACCAAGGCCACGAAAATACGCTGGTCGATCAAATGCTGTTCCAGCGCGACGGTGGCCAGGATGATTTCCACTGCCCCACGGGCGTTGAGTCCGACGCCTATAGTCAGTGACTCACGTCCAGACATTCCACCTAGCATTGCACCAAGGCTAGCCCCCAATATTTTGCCCAGACAGGCGATGAGGAAGATCCACAGCACCAACGGGCCGTCGAACTGGCCGGTGAAGTCGGTTTTCAATCCAACGGAAACAAAATACAACGGAGCGAAGAAGTTGAGCGCGAAGGGTTGAATCATTTCATGGATGCGTTTTTCCTGGCCTGGATACTGGTCTTGGCCTAAGGCCACACCCACTAGGAAAGCACCGAAAATACCGTGAATTCCGGCACTTTCCGCCCCGACCGCCGCCAACATGACCAAGGCTGCCAGAAACGTCAACAAGCCCCCCGGCCAATCCTTGAAATATCTCGCATGATGCAACAGGGGTTGCAACAGCCAGCGTCCCAAGATTAGAAGCAAGGCCGCAAAACCCAGCACCAAAACCAAGGCAACGGCTAAATCACTGCCGGGTTTGCCATCGGCTGCTTGTCCGAGTTTGAGGTCGTGCAGGATGAGTGCGAACAGAGACCAGCCGATCATGTCGTTGATCATGGCCGAGGCCATCACCGTCGAGCCGATTTTCGTGTGGATCAGGTGGGTTTCGATCAGCATCCGGGCAATCACTGGCAAGGCCGAAATAGACAAGGCTGTGCCCATGAACAAGGCCAAGAGGTAAGGGGGGCTGTCTTGCGGCCACCGCAGCCCCGGAAAGAGCATCACTAGGGCGAATCCTAGGGCAAAGGGGATCGCCCCGCCCGCCAGACTAGTGAAGGCGATGGTACGCCTGTGCTGGCGGACATGGACGAGGTTGACTTCAAGGCCGGCGGCAAACATAAAGAACAGCATCCCGACCTTGAGCAAGGCATCCAGACTGTTGGCAACCAGCCCGTCCACAGGGAATAACAAGGCATGGGTTTGCGGAGCGAACGCCCCGAGCAGTGTCGGCCCTAGTAGGATGCCGCCCAACAACTCGCCCAACACGGCGGGTTGGCCAAATCGCCTGGCCAGATACCCCATGCCCCAGGCAATGGACAGCATCAGACCGATTTGGGTAAACAATGCTTTATTCAGGGTATTAGCCTGCCATCCGACGACCGGCCAGCAGGTTTTTCTGCAAGGTGTTGTCGTCGGCCCACAAATCGCCCGACAGGAGCCTTGCGATCTGGCCCTTCAAATCCGGATGCCGGTCGGCCTCAAAAAACAAGTTATGTACCATGTTGGATTGGTAGAACCGCTCTACGAACAAGCGCATGGTATTGAAGCCTAGCAGGTAATCCTCGTCATCGTCGGCGTGGAGCGTGGGATCGGCTTCGCGCCCTTCCGCAAGTGCTTGGTGAACCCGGTCGGCGACGCGAGCAGCACTGGTGAAGGCAAGGAAAACCCCCGAGGAAAATACCGGGTCGAGGAAACCTGCGGCATCACCGCAGCAGGCATAGCGTAGCCCGTGGCGGCTTTGGTTGATGTAGCTGAAATCCGCCTCGACGCGAACTGGCGCGAATTGCTCAGCGCCTTCCAGCAAAATACGGGCAATCGGCGAGGCCGCCAGATAGCGGCGCAGCAATTCCTCCACGTCGCAGTCCTTGGGCCGATCCTTTTGCACCACCAGACCCACGCTCAACCGGCGGCCGGACAATGGGATGATCCATATCCAACCGATGTCCACAACCGGCACATAGATGCTGCCGCAGTCGAACAGTTCGTCAGCTTCTGGGCTGGGTGGAATTTTCTCGAAATGGCTGTACACGGCAAATTTGCCTAGGTTTTCGATGCGCTCGATGGCTTTGCCTTGTCTGCCCATCAGCGCACTGCGGCCTGTGGCATCCACCAGATAGCGGCTGCGGTAATTGGCCTTGTCGGTGATGATGCCTACCCCCTCCGGCTGGCAGGAAACCTCCAAGACCTTCTCTTCCTCGTGGGTTTCCACACCATGGGCGGCGGCGTTTTGAAACAGCACCTGGTCGAACGGGCCGCGTTCCAGTTGGTAAGCCTTGCGGTAGACGCTCAACGGGAAATACATGCGCTGGTCGCTGTCTTCGTCGATGAAAACCGCCCCGCTCTTGAACTGGTTGCCCGCGCTCCAATCAATCCCCAGGCGTTGCACCACAGGTTCGCTGAAAGGCAACATGGATTCCCCAATGTGGAAGCGCGGATGCTTGTCGCGCTCCAGCAGCAGGACTTTGCGTCCGTGTTGGGCCAGTAAAGTCGCCGCCGTGGAACCCGCCGGGCCGCCGCCGACGACAACCACGTCATAATCAAAATTGTTTCCCTCAGAATCCATCATTGCCGTTGTCCTATCAACTACTTCTAATTTCGATAGCCATCTTCAGTCGGATCGTAAATGACACTATAGACTTTCAAATTAACGCCGCCAATACCGGCTCCGGTATAAGTGATTTTACCCATACCTTTATAAAGGTCTTCAAAGCGCATCATATCATTGCCAAAATAAAACGGAATAAACATTTTGCCAGTTGTATAGTTACCACTGTCGGTGGGCTGACCCAATATATCATGCACCTGCTTTTGTGACATGCCAATCTGTATCCTCGAAAATGGATTCGATGCTGGAATGTTTCCCTGAATGCGTGATTCTGGTGCAGCGGTAGCCGCGCCAGGGTTTTTATTCGTCGATGCGCAGCCTGCGACTAGCATGAGGGCTACTAAAATTGCCAAAAGTTTATAATTGTTCATAGTATAGAGTCCTTGATGGGTAGTTCGGAATTTTTCAAAAGTGGTTCGGATTGATGGAAGGTTTCATCCCCGGCGATAAACGGTAGACGGGATGAACAGGGTTTTCAGGATAAGAGACTAGCAAATCCTGCCCAAAAAAAATAGGGGTTTCTCGTTCACAAGCAGGATTGTTTATCGCTATACACAAAGTGTCGGCACGGGTCTTGACGTGAGATTAAAGGGCTGGCTTTGACCAGCCAACCGGATGCGGCAGGTGAGATAGGTGTGTTTTGCCCATCCCCGCCTACCGTGGCTAGGCTGAGCAGGGGGATGGCCGCCAAAACGGGCATCTTGGCGATTAGTGATTCTAAGGCAGGTGGGAATCCTTCAGATTTGCATCGCCCCCACTCTAACTCTCCCTCGGAGGGGGGCAATAATGTTGAATTAAGTTCTACTGTTCCCTCCCCCATTGGGGGAGGGTTAGGGTGGGGGCGAGCTAAAACCGAGGAATTGCCGACATTGTTGCTGGAATCCAAGCAGGTAACTTGCCCCCCTCCCAACCTCCCCCCGTTGGGGGGAGGGGCTAATTCAACAGCATTGCCTTCGCGATGGGGCCGTCCAATGTGCAAGAGGCTGCCCTCTACGGACCCAGAGGCCAACACCAAGGCACTGGCGAAAGCCGGTTCGCCCAGATCGGGTTCAAGGGATGAAGGCCAAGTTTCATCATAGCAGACCAAGAGCAACTCCCCCCCTTGGCAAGCCAATTGGCACCATGCTTCCAGCAACGCCATTGCAAACGTGTCGCTGCCCGATGCCAAGGCGCTCGCAGGCTGTGTGCATTGCTGGGCGATGCTCCAATAGCCGGCTGCCGTGTTCTGGACGGAATTGTGGAAGGCACTGGGGGAAATTAGACCCTCGGGCTTGGCTAATTCGATGCACAGCAAGTCGGTAGTCTGGATTTCACCGGCCACACTGGCGAATATCGAGGGCAGCGCGGTGGGTGAGCGGCGGGCATGGGTACAGGCCGTTGCCGCAGCACTAAAGGCTATTTGCGTCGCCTGACTGGTGCGGCGGCGCAACAGAGGCGGAATCGCGTCGCGGTTGATGTCGAAGGCGGGGAACGGGAGGCCCGATCTGAAGCTAGGGTCGGGTACGCATGCGCCGAAACCAAGCAAGCTCATCCATTCCATTAGGCTGCCTCCAGCAACACACTGGCATTGTTGCCGCCGAAACCGAAGGCATTGCTCAATATAAGCTTAGGGTGCATATAGATGCGAGGCTCGGCGATGACCGGGCAGGGGCATTGCGGGTCGGGATACTCCAAGCCGCAGGTGCCCGGCAGAAAGCCCCGTTCCAAAGCCAGCAAGCTGATTACGGCCTCCACCGCTCCGGCTGCGCCTAAGGTGTGGCCGAGCAAGCCCTTCACCCCGCTACACGGGGGAGGGTTTGGGAATAGTCTGGCCACCGCTTTGGCCTCGGCCTGGTCGTTGAGTATGCTGGCAGTGGCATGCAGATTGATATAATCGACCTCATCCACCTCCCTGCACGCCAGACGCAAGGCCATGTCCATGGACGAGACCGCACCCGCGCCTTCCGGGTGTGGCGCACTCATGTGGTAGGCATCGGAGGACTCGCCCACCGCCAGCAGGCGTGGATGCCTAGCGTTGTCTTGGCTTAGGCGCTCCAACAACAATAAGTCTGCCCCTTCGCCGATGCTAATGCCTTGTCGATCAATATCCATGGGACGGCATGCCTTGGGCGAAACCAATTGCAGACTGTGGAATCCGCGCAAAGTCAACCGACACAGACTGTCCACCCCTGCGACCAAGACCGCATCGCAAATGTCGGCCGCGATCAAGCGTTGTGCCGCCCCCAGGGCCTTGGCGCTGGAGGAACATGCGGTGGAAATGCCGTAACAAGGGCCATGCAATCCCACTTCCAGTTGGAGAAATTCGGCGGTAGCCTGGGCGGTCTGTGTTTGCTGGAAATGGAAATTGTCCGGCATGGACCCGTCGCGTAGGAAGTGGGCGTAGGCATTCTCGGAGTCGTATATCCCTGATGTGCTGGTTCCCAACACCAGACCCACCCGTTCAGATCCATGCTTCGCTATTGCACGTTCCACAGCGGCACGAAAATCGCCCGCATCTAGCGCCTTGAGGGCCAGCCTTGCATTGCGGCAGTCATAGGCTTTAAGGCTGGGGCGGATATTCGGCAGGGACGATCTAACCTCTCCCACCACGGTCTCGAAAGGGATATCGAACAAGCGCAGAGGCTTCAGGCGGCTTTGGTTGGCGATAAGGCTTTGCAACAAAGCTTCCACATTGTCCCCGGCGGCACTGACGCACTGGTAGGCCGTGATGGCGACTGGGGGGGTATTTAGCTCGGTTGCCATTAATTCAGACAGGCTTATTCACTTTTCTTTGTTTCCAATTCCTTGCTCAAATCTTCGCGAAATGCTTTGAATATCTTCTGATAAGCATCCAAGGACGACTGGCGTTTGGCCGGCTTCATGTATTTTTTTATTTCTTTTAACCGTTAGTGCCTTTATTCCGGCCCGATTGGATCAACAACGGACACAGCAAAAAACCTAAAGTAACCCCTAGGCTTACGGAAACTGCCAAGATTGGCAAAGTCGGGGTCTTGCCCAGCCCCAAGGCACCGAACGAAGCCAAGGTGGTCAAGGTGGATGCTGCGATGGCGTGGTAGGTGATATCAGAATCCTGTCCGCGATTATTCATGAAAAATATACCATAATCCACACACAAGGATACCGACAGCAACAGGCCGATCACATGGAGGAAGCTGACTTCCTCCCCCATCAACGCCCAAGTGGCGAAAATGAATAACACGGAGGCGACGGAAGGCAGCAAGGTCAGCAGGACTTTGCGTATGTCGCGTTGTTGCAGCCAGATGAACAGGCCCATGACGGCGATGCCGATAGCCAGCATGACCAAAGACCTGTCCCGGTATTGTCCGGCCAAGTGGTCCAACTGGTCTTTTTGGCTGAAATAACGGGTTCCCTCCAAGCCTGTCAAGCCCTCGATTAGCTTGTCGGGGTTGTGTTCACCCAGCCAAAGGGACAAAGCCACACCGTTTTGACCATCCATCATCTGACCTGACAGGATGTGGCGCACGGGTGTGGCAAGAACGGACTTAGGGTCCAGCGGCTCCGGCGCGGGAGCAAGGAGCAGCCCAAGCTTGTCCACCGAGAGTCCTGCCTTGGTCAAAGCCACCCGCCAGGCCTCCTGAAATTGTGGGGTCAGCGCTTGGGCATAGATTCTCGCGTTTTCGGCCTGCAAGTCTTGGGATGCCAGCCAAGGAAAAAGGCCGTGGTATTCGCTGAGGACACCTGCCTGCTGTAAACTCTTCAGCCGTCGCTCAGCCGCTTCGGAACGCCGTAAGGCGGTTTGCAAATCGGCGGCCTGAACTAACACGAAACGGCCAGGTTCGATGCTAGAGAAATGGGCGCGGACAGCCTCGTCCTGCCGTTTCAATAGATCCATGTCTACCGCCAGCTTCTGCATGTCGTCCATCCAGCGGAGTTGCGGCAAGGAAAGCCCAGCCAGTATGACGCTGACCGCGAACAGGCCCAACAAACCCTTTCTATGGCGTCCGCAGAAATCCACCCAGGCGGCGATGCCGGGCAAATGGGCTGTGTGCAGGGATGCATGGGCGAGCAAGGCGGGCAACACCCAGCGGGTCAGACCCAAGGAGGCTGCAATGCTGGCCAAGGCGAACACTGCAATTTGCTCGAAGCCGGGAAATCCCGTCATGCCTAAGGCGGCGTAGCCGATGACGGTGGTCAAGCCCCCCGTCGCCAAGCTGGGCCATAGCAGCCGTGCGGCATCCAAGGGGGAATGGCGGTGTTTGGCGCAATGCACCATGACATGGATGGGATAATCGGTGCAGATGCCAATCAAGCTTGCCCCCAAGGCCAGGGTCAGGTTGTGGACATGGCCGAAGGCTAAGGCGGTCGCCAAGGTTCCAACAACAAAGGAGGCTGCTTGGACCATCATGACCCAGTGCAGGGCGGAGAAAGAATGGAACAGGAGCAAAAACACCAAGGCCACGGCTACGCTGGAGACCACAGAAACCAAGGTGACATCCCGACCAATCTCAGCATGGGCCGCCACGCTGAAAACCGGCACCCCGGCCATGGACAGCCGGAACGCACCCCTGGCATCCCGGTTTAGGGTGTCGAAGTTTTCACGAATGGCAGCTTGCAGTCGTGAATGCGCATCCGAATCCAAGGCAGCAGGATGGCTCTGTAAGATCAACGCACCGCCGCCCACATTCAACTTGGCTTGACGCTCGAACTGGCCTTGCAAGTCCTTGAAGCCGTTCAGGGATAATAGCAAGGGGTCTTGCTTGGCGATGGCTTTGACAAAACCGCCTTGTGGCGAGAGCATGGCCTGTTTGAGGCTATCGGCTCGACTGTCCAACCCGGCGGGGTCAAACAGTCTGAACCCGTCCTGCTGTGGGTTCAAGCTGAATAATCGGGCATGGTAGGGAGCATAAGAGCGGATGGCTTCAATCCATTCGCGTGGGGGTTCGTTGGCAGGCCACACCCGTTCCACACCTGCCAGCCCTGCCAACTGGCGGACGAGCTTCGCACTGAACTCGTCGATGGAAATCGTCCTTTGCGGAGGGGTGGGAGACAATGCAGGTCCCTCCCCCCCCGGCACTGCTGTTGACACAGGTTTTTGCCCGTCATTCCGGCGATCCATGCCGGAATGGCCGGCTGTGTCAACAACATTCGGGGAACGCCCCGCCTCTCCGCCGGACCTCAAGCCTTCCTTCTTCTCAACCACCAACAGATAGCGCCGCGACAACTCGCCCGATTGCAGTAACCCGGACAGAAGCTTTGCATCCTCGCTGTCGGTGGCTGTAAAAAAAGCATTGAGGTCGGTCTCGACGCGGATTTGCCAAGTAGTCGCCGCTAGCAGCAAGGGGAACAACAGTAAAAACCAGCGCTTTCTCCAGACGAAAGACATTCGTCAATCTCCTGTGGCTTCCAGCAACAAGCGCTGGATGGAATATTCCAGTTCCGGGCCTTCGGAGGTTTTGATTAAGCGGTATTCGGTGGATTCGCCGTCCGTTTGGCGGATCAAAACCTGCCGTTTGCGCTCGTCTTCGTCCCCTGAGATTTCGATGGACGGGGCATACTCATCGCTTTGCCGTTTGGGTGTCATCCGCAAAACCCAACGCTTGCCGTGTTTTTCGGGAGCAAAGTCATAGGTCGGCTGCAATTCCTCGGCATGGCCTTGCAGGATGGATCGGAACACCGTAATCTGTCCCGTCGCCTGTCCGGCTTGGCCTAAAGGTGCTGCGTGGCGCTGCTTCTGCTCGGGATCCCAGTAATACATGCGATCCCCGGCGATGGCCATGATGATCCGCTTGGGTTGCAATTGCAGCTTGATCAGACGACCGTCCGCACCGGACAGCATATAGCCCTGTGCCTGCCAAGGGGATGAGGCCAACTCCAACTTGCGGGTTTCCTCGTAGCGGAATTCGGCAAAACCGCTTTGCCGGATGCGGACGAGCAAATCCGCCAGACCGGCTTCGTCGGCAAGCCCCACCATAGGCAGTAACGCCAACAGCAAGCACAAGACCCGCTTCATAGCCAAATCCCCTTGAAAGCCTTGTGGCCGTGTCGCGCCATATATTTGATGGTCTCCATTGCGGGGGGTATATCCAAATCCGGGAAGCGCCGATGGCGGTAGAACCATTCCCCTACAGCAAGAAAGCCCATCAAGACATAGACCAGCACACCAGTATAGAATGCCCACGCCCTTTGTCCTGCAAGGGCTGGAAGCAAGGCGCAGATCACCACATTCACCGCGAAAAATAGCGTCCACGCCCAAGTCACCTCACGTAAATACTCTGCGATGCCCGGCACGAATTCAGGGTATTGCAAACGCACAAGGCGTTCGCACAAGGAAGGCGGCGCCCCCAGGGTATGCCCAAACAGTGCCGTCAGCCACAAATAGACAAACGAGGGAATCAGCCAGACGAAATAGCTGTTGGAGAAATACGCTCCCGTCAGTAACAAGGCGGCCAACAGGATGGAACCGATGCGCAGGGCCAGCAGATCCAACTTGAGTCCCCGCCATAGGGTCAACACGGAAAATATCACCAATTCCAAGCTGGAAAAGCCTTGCCTGACCAGATAAGCGCTAATAAATGGATAGGCGATGAGAAGAAAAGCGATTCCGGTCGCCTTAGTTAATTTGCCCATTGCTAGCGCGTACGATTGGCTGCGACAAACTCCGACAGCGACCGCAGGGATACAAAAATTTGGTTATTGCGCTCATCGCCGGAAGTGATTTTGATGCCGTATTGGCGGTCCAGCATAACGCCTATTTCCAATGCGTCGATGGAGTCCAAACCCAATCCACCACTGAACAATGCCTCGTCGAGGGAAAGATCGTCAGGCATGATGTCTTCTAGGCGCAAACCTTCGATAAGCATGGTTTTCAATTGACCGATCAAGTCATCTGACATGGTTGCTTAAATTCCTTTATCAAATGTAAGATTTTACACAAGATTCCCACAAGGTACAAAAACACTTGGATTAGAGCGCGGGGAATGCCAAAATTGCCAAGAATCCAAGCCGTCCATCCTTCCAAATCCAAACAGGCAAATACGTGCGATTTTTCCTAGCTTTCAAGGTCATGCTTTTCACCGTGTTCGTTCCCGGCGCGGTGACCCTGTATGTTCCCTACTCGCTACTTTCCCGCTCAGGCGGCAACCTGGAACCGACAAACCTATTCTTGGTCTTTCCTGCCAGTGTATGCATCCTGTTAGGTGTGGTCATTTACCTCCGCTGTGCTTGGGACTTCGCGGTCGAAGGCTTGGGCACTCCCGCACCCATCGACCCGCCTAAGAAGCTGGTCGTGGCCGGACTCTATCGCCGGACGCGCAACCCGATGTACCAAGGCATACTCCTGATCCTCTTGGCCGAGTGTTTGCTGTTCCCCAACCGTAGCCTTTCGGTTTATGCGGTCTCGGTTGCCCTAGCCTTCCATGTCTTCGTCGTTCTGTATGAGGAACCCGCCCTCGGCACACGATTCGGCGTGTCTTACAAGGACTACTGCCGCAAAGTTCCTCGCTGGGGTTTTGCCTTCCGGCCTTTTTCCATTTGAAATCCATTTTGACCCCATGAAAGAAAAACTAAAAAAGTTCATCTTCGCCGAAGTTATTTACCATGAAAACCCTGCGTCTTTCGGCAATGGCGATGACCTATTGGAAGCGGGTCTGGACAGCATGGGCATTATGCGCCTTATCATGTTCGCCGAGAGGGAATTTGGCGTGATCTTGCCGGATACGGAGATCGAACCGGACAATGTCCATAGCTTGGATGCGCTGGAAAGATGGATACGGCAGGCCGGCCAGGCCCAATGAACGAAACCTTCCCTCTCCTTTTTAACCCTGCCGACTATTTCACCTTCGTGCTTGACCAGGAAATCCGCAAGGCTGGCCTGCCGGGTGGCTATGGAGGGTTCGCTTTGGAATTAGCCGCCGCACCTGACCTGAATCAGTTGCAACAGCGCTTGGATCTTTTGGTGGAACGTTTCCCCCGCGCATCGGCTCGTATTGAGCGCCAAGGCAAACGCTTTGCCTGGGTGGCTACGGGTCGCCGCATTGTGCTGGAGTGTCATCATTGCTGCCAAGGCAAGGCGGCGGAAGGTGAACCCCAGCGCATCCTGCTGGAAATCGTCAACCGTCAAGAATCTTTGCCGTTGACCCTACACTGGATTGCCGGTGAAACTGGCGGAACTTTGCTGCTCGTCTGGAACCATCCGCTGTTGGATGCCCGTGGTGCAAAGATATTGCTGGATTTCATCGCATCTGACCATCCAGAAGGCTTTAAGGAATCGCCGCCTTTGATCGAGGCCAAACTAGCCCAATGGAATTTCTGGAAAAAGCTCCATCTGTTCCTCAAAGCCAAGCGGCACAATAGCGAGGCTAATAGTCTGGATAGCTGCCTGCCCACGCTGGCAGAGCAGGGTCCGCAAGTTCTCCGCCTCAAGGTGCGGCGTTTCGGTGAGGAAGAATCCCAGCGGATCGCCCGCCTAGCCCAGCAATATACCGGGCTGGCCGGACGGACCCTGTATTACCTCGGCTGTTTCATGCGAGCCATGGAACAGGTGGGGCCACCCGCTGCCAAGGCGGGCTATTGCATTCCCTACGCTTTCAACCTGCGTCGCCAGAATGCCCCCACCCCGGTGTTTGGCAACCATGTGGGCTGTCTGTTCGCCCGCGCCACCCGTACCCAGACGCTGGAGCGGAAAGGCTTATTCGGGCATTTGCTGGCGCAGCATCGGAAGACCCTACGGGAAGAATTGGATCTGGCTTATCTGCCCCTGATGTGGCTGGGCCAATGGCTGTCTCCAGACCGCTACGCCAAGCTGTTGCGCAAACAACGCAGTGGTGGCGAATTGAGTTCGCTGTGGTTTTCCGACATCGGCGATCTGTCATGGGGAAATAAAGGCTTCCTAGGTGCCCCCGTCACCGGCATGACCCATTTGTGTTGGATGACCCTTCCGCCTGGCTTGGCTTTGTTGGCCGGACAGTTGGATGGCCGGCTAAGCTTGTCCTACAGCTATCTGCATCCGGCGGTGGATGAGGCTTGGTTGGATGCAGCCATGGAGCGGATGGATGCCGAATTGCTGGAAATCACTGGGGCTTAGGCGATGTTGCTAGCGCCCTTTTTGCGACAATGTGGGCAGTGGCCAGAGGCAGTGGCCTTGGTGGAGCATGGCCGCGGCATCCGTTACGGGGAATTGCTGGCGCGTTCGCACTCCATCGCGGCTGGACTGCAAAGGATGGGCGTCAAACCCGGCCAGCCCGTCGCTATTCATTTGGACCGAGGCATTGATGCCGCCATGGCATTGTTCGCTGTGCTGCTGGCGGGGGCTTGCTATGTTCCGCTCGACCTGAAAAATCCGCCATCCCGGCTAGCCTTCATCATCGCCGATTCAGGGGGGGTTGCTGTGCTGGGATTAGGTGCCGTGCCCGCTTGGCTAGAAGGCGGGTTGTGGCTGGATATCGCTGCCTGCCCCGAGTCTACCCCAACGCCAATTGAAACCCAAGGCGATTGCTTGGCCGCCATCCTCTACACCTCAGGCTCCACCGGCCAAGCTCGCGGTGTCGCTCTGAGCCACGGCGCGGTGGGGGCTTTCGCCCAATGGGCCAGTGATTTGCTGGCATTGTGCAGCAGCGATCGTATTGCCAGCAGTGCGCCGTTCTTTTTCGACCTGTCCACCTTCGACCTGTACGCCGTATTGGGATGTGGGGCCAGCTTGCATTTCGTCCCGTCCGCCCTGCCCCTGTCTCCGGCCCGCCTCAGCACTTGGCTGCAAGAGCAAGGCATTAGTGGCTGGTACACCGTCCCTTCCCTGCTGTCTTTCTTAGCCTATAAGGGAAATCTGGCGCATACGCCATTGGAACATTTACGTTTTTTAATCTTCGCCGGCGAGGTGTTCCCCACTCCCGCCCTGATGGACTTGGCTGCCAAACTGCCACAGACGGCGTTGTACAATTTCTTTGGACCCACCGAAACCAATGTGTGCTGTTATTGGCCGGTGGATCGTGCGCGGTTGTCGCCAGACCGGCCCATTCCCATTGGCCTGCCCGCCGCAGCTTGCGAACTTCACATCCATGATGAAACCGGCGAGCTCTGGGTGCGCGGACCCACTTTGGCTAGTGGCTATTGGACTGGGGGCTGTTTGCAAACTTTTAATGGTAAATCGCAAGCCGCCACCTCTGCAAAAGGTCAATCACAAGTCCCCCCCTTTGCAAAAAACGGGTTAGGGGGGATTTCCACAACGCAGGAAGCAGGAAACCCCGTATACGAAAACTGGTATCCCACTGGCGACAGCGTAAGCTTGGCCGATGGCGAATATTGGTTCCATGGACGGTTGGGGCGTATGCTCAAATGCGCAGGTTACCGGGTTGAGCCTGCTGAGATTGAAGCATCCGTCAATGCCATCCCGGGGGTGAGGGCTTGCGCCGTGGTCGGTATCGACGACCCCGCCGCTGGCCAGCGCCCCGGCTTGGCCCTTGTTATGGAACCTTGGGTGACACCTGCCGATATCCGCAAAGCCTTGGCCCGGCAATTGCCCGCTTACATGCAGCCTAGCCGGTGCCTTGTGTTGCCGGAACTGCCTTATCTACCCAACGGTAAGCTGGATTACAACCGAATACAGGCTTTATTGGTGTAACAATGAGTGAACCCCCGAATTTTGACAGCTTGCCCCCTTGTGCCGGACCGCCGGACGAAGAACAAATCCTCGCCCGTTTCCGCGCCGTCGCTAAGCAAGGCGCGTTGCGCCATGCGCTGCCGCAATGCTTTGGCGGCTTTGGCGACGGCTTTGCGGCCCTATGCCAAACCCACCGCCGCTTGGGGGAGGCCAGCCGCGACCCTGGCTTGGTGTTGGCGGTTAACGCCCATCTGTGGGGGGCGGTGTTCCCCATTCTGCTCTACGGTGACGAGGCGCAGCGGGAACGCTTGCTGCCTGCGCTGCTGGCCGGGCAATGGCTGGGGGGCCACGCCATCAGCGAACCCTGCTGTGGCTCCGATGTGCAGGCGATGGTCAGCCGCGCGGAGCGGACCGGCGGGGGGTTCATGTTGAATGGCGAAAAACGCTATATCACCAATGTCCCTTTGGCGGATTGGTTGGTGGTCTATGCCAAGCTGGACGGGCGCATCACGGCCTTTCTAATTTCCCGCGAGGATAGCGGTTGCCGGTTCAGCCACGATGGGGCTTTGGACGCTTGCCAGGGCAGTGCCACCGGCAGCGTCCTATTGGAAAACTGCCGGCTGGATGCCGGACGCGTGTTGGGCAAGGCCGGGGCGGGGGCGCAGATGATCCAAAAGGCATTGGAATACGAGCGGGCCTTCGTGTTTGCCGGCATCGCCGGCATCATGGAATGGCAGTTGGCGGAGGTCGTCCGCCATAGCCGGGAAAGACGATCCGGCGGGGTCCATCTCGGCCACCATCAGGCCATCAGCCACCGCATCGCCGACATGAAGCTGCGTTTGGACACCATCGGCCTGTGGTTGCAAGAATGCGCGAGGCTTTGCGACACCGGCCAGAGGCTGACGCTGGCTTCGGCGCAAACCAAGCTCTATGCCGCCGAGGCGTTTTTGCAGTCCAGCCTGGACGCAGTGCAGATCATGGGCGCGGCCGGACTGGAACCGGGCAATGCGATGGCTGGCCTAGTCCGCGATGCCTTGGCTGGCCGGCTGTTTTCCGGCAGTTCGGAAGTGCAGAAGAACCTTATCGCCGGCTTGCTCGGCACGGGCGAGGCTTACCGGGGCAATCATCCGCCATTGCGCTAGTGAGAGGTTTTTATGGGGGCAACAGGAGAATTTGACGTGGAAAAACAGGGCTATATCAACGATCAATGGGTGTTGGGCGACAGCATGGGCATGGGCCGTGCGGGCGACGCACTGGCGCGGATGGCACTGGAAGTGTCCCCGCCGTTTACCATCGGCGTCACCGGCAAATGGGGTTCGGGCAAGACCAGCGTGTTACGGCGGGCGTTTGCCACCTTGGGCGGTTTGCCGATTAGCCAGAGTTTGCAATTGGGCGGGGATAGTACAGAATTAACTGAGGGCGACTTTGAGAAGCTTCAGCACCAAAAAAATTCACGGAATGAAGAACTTAGCTGGTCTAATGAACTGCATTTCGCAGCCGGTCAATGCTTGTGTATCTGGTATTCGCCTTGGCAACATCAAAACGCTGACAACCCCCTGATTCCGCTCTTACAGGAAATTCGCGCCCAATACGGCGTGAAGCGCAAGTGGTTGGAAAAATCCAAAGCACTTAATCGCCAAGGTGGTTTGGCTGCTCTAAAACTCTTGGAGCATACCATTGATGCGGTACTATCTTTGACAATGGGTAAGCCGGTCAAATTAGCGGTAGGCATCAGTGAAAACGTCCGCAAATCATGGAGGGAAAACAATCCCGAGAATTTGGCGCAGGCGAGTGACGGCCAACGGTTTCACCTGCTTTTTGAAGACGCGGTAATCGCCCTATTGAATGATCTGGCAGGGACAGATGACGCAGATCATTCCCGCCTGATTATCTTCATTGACGACCTCGACCGTTGTGAAGAAAAATCCGTGGTCAGCCTGCTGGAAGCCATCAAGCTGTATCTCGGCACCCGCCGTTGTGTGTTCGTGTTGGGCGTGGATGATATGGCGGTAGCCGGTGCATTGAAGCGGCATTGGCAAGGCCGCGACGATGACCATAACCGCGAATATTTGGAGAAACTGTTCCAAGCCACCGTGCCGGTGCCTTTGCCACGCGAGAAAAACCTCCAAGATTTGATAGTCCGGCAACTCCAGTTTCACAAATTTCCTAGCGATGTCGTCGAAGATTTGGCCAAGGATATCACCAGCCTGCTTGAACCCAACCCGCGCAAGGTGAAAAACTTCCTCAACAGCCTGTGTGCCGTGTGGCAGGTGCTGCGTTGCAAAGCGATGGAAACACCCGAAAAATGTCGCCACCTCGTCATGTTCCAATATTTACGCCAATATCACCGGCCTGTTTGGCGCATTCTGGAACGCCAACCGAGATTATTGCCTGAGTTGCATCGCGTACTTGCGGCTGACGACCTGCAACTACCCCATCCCGGCATACCGGAAAACCTAGACCAAGACGACTTGCGCATGACGCGGGAAATTTTTTCGCGGGCGTTTTCGCATGTGTTGAAGGACACCACACAAGACCGGCTATTGGATTCAAAAGAAGGTGAAAGGTCATCCTGACCGGAGGATTCTATGACACACCGCCGGCAAGCCTTGGATGCTATGGTTGATCGTTTTATGGAACGTTTGGACCGCAAACGCTCGGACGAGTATTTTGTGCGTTGGGTACGCGGGGAGTTGGATGCCAACGAAGTCATTGAAGACATGTTCCTGCAAATAATGACTGAGCCATTAAGCATGGCGGAGGAGTAATCTATGGCCTATAACCCCAGCGCCGATTGGAACACCACCGCCGAACGCAACGCCCGTTTACGGGCTTTGTCGGCTTATTTTCGCTGGTTGCTGAAATATTACACTAGCGCGGAACTGGCGGAAATGAGCGACGAATCCGACCCGGTCAGCCTGCGGCAAATTTTTGTGTCGATGCGGGTCGGGGAGGGGACCGGGGCGGAAACGGCCTTGGCCGACTCGGTAGCCCGGATGGAGCCGCTTGCGGCGCAATCCGGGGGAATAGAGCCACCAACCTTCCCACATTCTGCAAGCTCGATGCGGGCTATATCGGTAGACACAATGGCCGGTCCGATTGAGGTGGCCGAAAAAGAAACCACTGATAATCTGCCAGGTGTGGATGCTTTCGAGTTGCTGCAACGCGAGGCTTTTGTTTGCCTCTCCGGCCTGCCGGGTAGTGGCAAAACTACCTTGGTCAAAGCCTTATTGACCGAATTATGCAGTCATCAGCCTAGCCGCTTACGCACGGCATTGGCTGGCACTCGTGGCATCGCCCCGGTGCCTTTGATGCTGCGCGAATTGTCGGGTTTAGACACGATTAAAACTTTTGACGATTTGATGGAGGCTTGGTGGAATAACCTAGAGAAACGGGCAAGCCAAGGCGATGCGCTGGATATAGCGCGTTTGAAGATTTGCTTCAGCCTTGATGGGGATGCTTTTCCGTTGTTGCTGTTGCTTGATGGAATCGATGAAACGGGCGGGGTGGCTGTCAGACAGAATATCCTAAAAATTGCTTCGGATGTTTGGATGCGCTATGGCTACCGCATTTTAGTCACGGGTAGGCCCAATGGATTTGAAGGAATTAGGATGGTTGAAGGACAGGGTTTATTTGCATCTAAGGAAACAACTAGCGGCGAGTTGAATCTGCGAATTGGTCAGCCTTTTCACCTGCTTCCTCTTTCGTGGCCGCAAATCCAAAGCTTCATTAACAAATGGTATCAATTACGCCCGGAATGGGAAATCAAGCGCAAAGAAGGCACGTCGCATTTTCTCGCCGCGTTGCAAGACCCGAACCGGGCTTATCTGCTGCCCTTGGCACGACGGCCTATCTTCCTGACCTTGATGGCCTTGGTGCATTGCACACGGAATGAAATGCCGCATGGCCGGGCCGAGTTGTATGAAGCCATCGTCGATCTGTATCTGAACCGCCAAGAACGCCACCGCCAAATCAAGCACAGCATCAAGGGCAAAGCCTTGCCAGCCTGGCCACCGTTGGACAAGCGCCGGGTGTTGAGCCATATCGCCTACCAAAGCCAGATCAAAGGCTCGGCACAAAACAGCGACCGCGACAACCCCGACCAGCGCCGCATCCTCTGGCCCCGCGCCGAACTACTGCAACTCATCGTTGATTTTCTAAACAGCAAAAGCGGCTTTGGCATTGCCCCGGAGGAGGCGGAAGACCTGTTGGACTATTTCCTCCACCCCGCCGGCTTGCTAATCGAACCCAAAGAGGGGGAAATCAGCTTTACGCATTTGAGTTTTCAGGAATACCTCTGCGCCGAGGACATCCAACGGCGTTTGACAGGCAGTAAATTCAGCAAGGTTTTCCGCAACGAATTGCTGGTCAATTTGGACAAACCCGGCTGGAACGAGGTGGGTTTATTGTTACTGGTAATCCACAAAAGCCGCTCGGAAGATGGGCATTTGGAATTGCTGGACTTGGTTTATTCCGCAGAGGGCGGCGACTCACCTTCGCGGGGGGCTAAAGGCGGCAATGCTGTTGACCCCCCCCCCCCCCCGACGGGGGGAAGAGCGTAGCGAAGGGTGCTTTGGGAGGGGGGCGACCAACAAGCAGCGAAGCCTCTGATTTTATACGCCCCCACCCTAACCCTCCCCCGGTGGGGGAGGGAACTATAGAGATTAATTCAACAGCATTGGCTAAAGGCGGCGACGAGTCGCCGCACTCCACAATGCCATATGCCCGTTTGTGGGTACAAGCGGTATGCGGCAAGGAATTAGGCTTGTCGGCCAGTCAGCGGGTGGGCTTGTTGCCCAAGCTAGTGGCCTGCTGTTTGCGGCACCCTCACGCAGACTTGCCGGAAATTTGGCGGAAGCAAAACTGTGCCGCCGAACTGGCAGAGCCGGGTTTGCGTTTAGTGCTAGACCTATTGAATAACTGTTGCCAGGAAGACGATTTACGTTGGCTAACCGGTTTGGATGCCGCCGACCGGCTGCACCGTTTGCTAGCCCTGATTGTCTATAGCCGCTGGGGTTGCCGGGATGATGCTATTAACCCGATAGAATCGGCAGAGTTGGTGCTTGCTTTAGCAGGCCAGCTTAACGACGAGGCGTTGTTGTGGGAAAGAAAATATGATGTAGACGGACATATCAGCTTGCCAATCCACACCGAAGTAGGGGACTACTTGGAAGCCTTGCTGCCAGCCGAGGGTAAATTATGGCATCGAACCTTAAGCCTATTTCCGATGGATGCTTTGATTTTACAGGGAGAATCGCTTACTGCGTGGGGTTGCCCCCCCCTACCAGTAGTCTTATTGGCGTTGTATCCACTTTCCACTTTGCCGCCCCGTGCACGACTGGCACTGGGATTTTACCAAGCCTTGTTGTTAAGCGAGCAAGGAGGCTACGCGTTGTTTGAACTATGGTGGTTACGTTCGCGATTGCAGAACCAGTCACTGTTGTCGCAACTGCTGACGACACGGTCACGACCACGATCAAAATCATTGATGCAGTCGCGTTCGCCGTCGAATGTACGGTCATGGTGGCGGTTGGCGTGGTCATCGTCGCTTCGGCACCCATGGTCTCAGCAGTTGCATACAATGTTGCAGTCGCTACAGTTCCCACGACTGTTTCAATCGGCTAGTTTGGTGGGACTATTGGAAAAATGCGGGAAAACTTCATATGCCCTTAATAAGTATCTACTTTAAAAGCCGGGGAAATCCGCTAAAACCTCTTGACAATAGGCGATAAAAATCAGAGTCTTTATGCACTTTGAACATTCAACATTTACAGGCTGAAATAAACGCCATTCACCAAGAGGCTGCGCAAATAGACGATAGCGTAGGGCGGTCTGTGTTCAAAAAGCTGCTGAATCTC
>Ga0118677_10006709_pt1 | contig 19360 bp, 16 predicted proteins | sample AliMusrvi5mmetaG_FD_86154 | JGI IMG/M metagenome (GOLD analysis project Ga0118677, IMG submission 86154)
ATTCGGGATCGTGCAGCTTGCGTTCCAGATGCGCGTCCAAGTCTGTGTGGGCTTTATTCCGCAGGTCGCTCTTCGGAGCGCGGTTCGTTCTTTTCATAATAACTTCTCAATCGTTTTGCGCGGTCAATCTCCACTGCCGCCGTCTTGTTGGTTTTTTTGACGTAGCCATGCGTGATCACCAGCCGGTCGGGCTTGTGGTAAAAGAAAAACGACCGATGCTCGCCCGCCCGAATTGACAACCGCAGTTCAAAAATTCCGTCGCCCAAATGTTTCGCGTACGGCGGCTGACGAAGAAGGCTCTCCTCCGCCAAGCGGCGCGCCCACGCCAACACTTTTGCTTGGTCGGCCACCGGCAAATCTTCCAAACCTTCCAAGAACGGGCATCGCCCATTTTCCAACCGCACGCATGCCAACTTCAGCTTCATGATATATCATTTATGATATTTGTCAACCATCCGCTTACATCCGAGCATCCCAGGCGCGGGCCTTCGACAACCGGTAAGACTCGCCGACGTTCGCCTTGAATTACGCCAAGTTGTCCACTGCGAACGGCGCCGTATTGACCGTGCCACACGATATTGTCTGCGGTTTTAACCGGGGTGGATTTGAAATTCTTATCGAGATCTTCGATGCGTTGGCTCATGGTTTAATCATCTTACCAAATTAATGCTGCGTCTTTCGGGTCAATATGCTTGTGTGCGATGGTGTGCGTTTTCAGGGAAAATTCCGCAGTGCTCGGGCCTGCGGGTTTGGAATCCTTCGGCAAGGAGGCAGCCCAAAGTTTATCCACAACCCAAGCGTATTTGTGTTCAGGCGGTTGTTTGTGTTGCTGTTTGGCATGCAACACAGGCGCAAGGTCAGCCACACTGAATTTTTCTAACAACTCAAATTCGCTATTGAAGATCCAAATCTGTGGACGCACCTCCATGACGAATACCTTTTGTTCCTCACTCCAGACGGGCTGACTGCAATACCTGTCCCCCACCAAGTCCCTCAGCTTAATTATTCTCTCGTTTCCGTCAAACGTGAGAATGCCCAAGTGACCGAGGGCACACCAGAAAATAGCAGAGTCATTCTGAAGGCATTGGAGCGAGACCTTGTAGAAGTCAGCAAATCCCCTCGACTCAGGATTTCCAATGGTACGTGTTATAACCACATCGCTGTCCAAATCAAAGATTCGAAGGTTCTCGTGCCATCGGTTAATCACGCAAATTGCCTTCTTTCGTGACCACGACACTACAAAGCCCGCCGTATCATGTGTCCAAGGAAACCCTACGTCTACAGCATCACCAACAGGAAATGCCAATTGAGCACGGTACACTTCGTGGAGCACTTCTGGATTACTACCATCTGCCTTACTCCGACACAGATATGCTTGTGCCCATTGCCTGCGAACCACAGGATGCCAACCTGTCTGCGTCTTAAGTGGTCCGGGCGACCAAGTCGGTACATAACCTTGTTTTTCCTGAGTGACAATTTTCAGAAAACAGGCTGTTTGTCCATCCGGAGATACTGCCGGTCCAACATAACCGACATTAACCTGCCACCAAGGTATCTGGAGCGGAGGGAGACGAATGAAAACTCCGACAGCACAACTGGCCAATGCCAGCAACAAATACAGAAACTTCGGTCTCCTTTTATTGCATACTGCTAGAACGCAGAAAACCGCGAAACAAAACAGCATCACAACTGCCACAACAAACATGAGGAATGCGAGCAAGCCCATCTCTCTGTCAGCCAGCTAGCGCGCCAATGCCGCTAAACTACCCGCTTTCACCAGCTCGTCTTCCATCTCGATGATCTCTTTGATGTTCTGGAGGAACCACGGATCGATCTTGGTGAGGCTGTGGATTTCTTCGGCGGTGAAACCGGCGCGGAATGCGTGCCGGATGTAAAAGACGCGTTCGGCGCATGGGGTGATGAGCTTGCGTTCGATTTCTTCGCGGGGCCGGATTTCCCGGCCGCCACCCCACTTGCCGCCGTAAAGGCCGGTCACGCCGATTTCGAGGCCACGCAGGGCTTTCTGGAAACTTTCCTTGAACGTGCGCCCGATCGCCATGACTTCGCCGACACTTTTCATTTGCGTGGTGAGCGTCGGGTCGGCTTGCGGGAATTTCTCGAAGGCGAACCGGGGAATCTTGGTGACGACATAATCAATGCTCGGCTCGAAACTGGCCGGGGTGGTCTTGGTGATGTCGTTGGGGATTTCGTCGAGGGTGTAACCGACGGCGAGTTTGGCGGCGATTTTGGCAATCGGGAAGCCAGTCGCTTTCGAGGCGAGCGCGCTGCTGCGGCTGACGCGCGGGTTCATTTCGATGATGGTCATGCGACCATTGTCGGGGTTGACGGCAAACTGGATGTTGGAGCCGCCGGTCTCGACGCCGATTTCGCGGATGCAGGCGAAACTGGCGTCGCGCATGATTTGCCATTCCTTGTCGGTCAACGTCTGAACCGGCGCGACGGTGATGGAGTCGCCGGTATGCACGCCCATCGGGTCAAGATTTTCGATGGAGCAAACGATGACGCAGTTGTCGTTTTTGTCGCGCATGACTTCGGTCTCAAATTCCTTCCAGCCGATGAGCGATTCTTCGATGAGAATCTCGCTGACTGGGGAGGCTTCGAGGCCGTTTTGCGCCATGGTGTCGAACTCTTCCCGGTTGTAGGCGATGCCGCCGCCGGTGCCGCCGAGCGTGAAGGCCGGGCGAATGATGACCGGGAACTTGCCGATTTTCTTCGTGACCTCGCGGGCTTCGTCCACGGTGTGCGCCACGCCGCTGACTGGGCAATCAAGGCCGATCTTGATCATTGCCTCTTTGAATTTTAACCGGTCTTCGCCTTTTTCGATGGCGGCGGCGTTGGCGCCGATCATTTCGACGCCGTGTTTTTGCAAAACGCCGCGGTGCCAGAGTTCCATCGCGGTGTTGAGGCCGGTCTGGCCGCCGAGCGTCGGCAAGAGTGCGTCCGGTTTTTCTTTTTCAATGATTTTTTCCACGGCGTCAGCGGTGACCGGCTCGATGTACGTACCGTCGGCAAACTCCGGATCGGTCATGATGGTGGCCGGGTTGGAGTTGACGAGGATGACTTGGTAGCCTTCTTCGCGGAGGGCTTTGCAGGCTTGGGTGCCGGAGTAATCAAACTCGCACGCTTGGCCGATCACGATGGGGCCGCTGCCGATGATCAAGATTTTATGGAGGTCAGTCCGTTTTGGCATGCTTTACCGATACCACGAACGCACCGGCTTTTGCCATCCAAAACAATGCCGGCTCGCGCGACCGTTACCGGTCGTAAATCGGCACCAGAAACGCTGCCTTGTAGTCCATGCCGGGCACACTGGCGCGTACTTCCAGTTCCCAATACCGGCGACCGAGCGGGCGCGGATTGATTTCGCCGGTATCAACCATGCTCGCCATCGGCGCGCTAATGGCGGTGGGGATGCGTTTGTCAGGCAATGGGAATTTGATTGTCAACGGCGGCATGCCTTTCAACCATGAGCCATTTTCCAACTCGACCCGGTCGGCATGCATGACTTGCGGCCACGAGTGGCCGCGCGGGTTGAAGATCGGTTTTACCAGGGGCCCATCGGGTGCCGCGGCCAGTTGGATGCAGCGCAGCGTGAATTGCATTTTTTTGTACGCGCGAATGGAGCGGCCGGGAATCAACTGGGCTTCAAAAGGCTCGCCGAGGATGTAGGGGATGCGTTGAAAGATGAGCCGGCTCGCACCAAATTTCAAATAGTGCCAAGATTTTCGGATGAACAGAAAATAAAGGAAGACCAGCGAGATCAAAAAGCCCAACACGCAATAGCCAATGTTTGCAGGCGTAGCCGGGATGCGCCCGCCAATCGTCACCAGCGTCGTGATATTGGAGAGCATAAACATGAAGATGCCGAAAATCGCATAGCGGATGGTCATGCCCAAGGCGCTGTCGGTTTGGCCGGTCGGATCCCAAAGATAATCCTTGGCCCACGGTTGGTTTGGGAATTGCCGACTGAGTCGCCACCACCGGATCAACAGGCCAATCGCGCGGATGAATCCATCGAGATACATGCCGCCAAACACCACCGCGACCCAGCCAATGATTTGCAGCGCCTGGTTCGGCCCCATGGCGATCAGACAAAAGCCGCCAAATATAAATACCGGCGCGAGCACCGGTGAATCACTCCCCAGTAACATTCGATGGCCGTACAGCCGGTCCAGCGGCACAAAATAATTTTGGAGCACGGCCGGACTGTCTTTGTGTTGTGCCATAGCCGACCGATTACTCGAACGCGCCGGGATTTGCCACCCAAAACCGCGTTGACTCCCGGCAAGGTTCCGGTACGATGCCGGCAACAAACGGAGGGTCGCCAACATGCCGGACACATTTACCGAAGTCAGCAGCCGATCGTGGTTCAGCCGGATCGGAGATTCCATCAAAGGGATTTTCTTTGGGTTCTTGCTCATTCTCGGTGCGATTGTATTACTCTGGTGGAATGAAGGCCGGGCCATCCGCCGCATCAAAACACTCCGGGAAGGTCTGCAGGCGGTCATCCCGGTCAGCGCGGACTCGGTGGACTCCGCCAACGCCGGCAAGCTCGTCCAGATGAGCGGTTTGGCAACTACCACCGAGACGCTTGCCGACTACGAGTTTGGCGTTTCCGCGAACGCGTTGAAGCTGGAGCGCGATGCCGAGATGTATCAATGGGTTGAAACTGAGAAGACGCACACGCAGAAAAATCTCGGCGGCGGCACGACCACCACCAAGACCTACGATTACCAGCAGGGATGGCGGTCTGGTCGCATCGACTCCAATCACTTCAAACATCCAGAAGGCCACGCGAATCCGGCGATCCCATATTCACCGCGCGAATTCGTCGCTGGCAAGATCACGGTCGGCGCATTCACTTTATCGCCGGAACTCGTCGCCAAAATTAACGGTCACGAAGCGTTGCCGGTCACCAGCACCGACAGCTTACCGGCGCCGCTCCGCGCAACAATCCAACTTGTTGATGGCAAAATCTATATTGGTAGCAACTCCGCATCGCCGGTACTCGGCGATGAACGCGTTTCCTTCCGCGTCGTGAAGCCGGTCATGGTCAGCCTCGTGGCGCAGCAAACCGGTAACACTTTCAAAGCTTACCGGTCGAAAGTCGGCGGTTCAGTCGAGCTGCTCCAAGTCGGCGAATACAGCGCCGATCAAATGTTTGCTCATGCCCGCGAAAACAACCGGCTATTGACGTGGGGATTGCGATTGCTCGGCTGGTTGCTGATGTACTTCGGTTTCCGGCTTTTATTTGCGCCGTTGGAAGTGCTGGCGGATTTCATTCCGATTCTCGGCAGCATTGTCGGCTTCGGCACCGGTATGCTGGCATTTTTCCTGTCTGCGCCGTTGTCACTGCTGGTGGTTGCTGTGGCGTGGATTTATTACCGGCCACTGTTCGGCATCGCGCTGATTGCGGTCGCAGTTGCGATACCGGTTTTGATCCATAAACAGTTCAAGAAAAAACCGCCGGTCACTACTTCGCCAGCGTAGCACCCGGTAAGACAGGGACGATGCCGGAACGTTGGTTGCGGGAGGCTTTGAGCCGGTTGAGGATGTCAACCAATGTGGTGTTGTCAGGATTTATCTGCAATGCGGCTTCAATCTTTTCAATCGCACCGGCGAGATTGCCGGCGCGTTCGTGTAACGCGGCGCAATTGTAATAGGCGCTGATGTTTTTTGGATCGAGCGCAATCGTCCGTTCGTAGGCGGCGATGGCGCGGGCCGATTCGCCGGTGGCAGTGAGGACGACGGCCAGATTAAAGGCAATCATGTCGTTTTTGGGATCGAGTTGTGCCGCTTGTTCCAATGTCTGTGCGGCATCTTTATGCCGGCCGAGTTTCTCCTCCAAGACTGCCAGATTGAACAACACGCCGGTATTGTTGGTATCGATTTCGCTCGCGCGCCGGTATTTCGCAATGGCGTCGTCAGTCTGGCCCAGGCCCGCCAGAATCACCGCCCAATTTACAAAGACGGTGGCGTTGTTGGAATTGATGTCAGCGGCCACGGCCAGTTCCGGCAATGCTTTCTCCGGATGACCGCTGTTGGCAAACGCGGCGGCAAGGTTGAGACGCACGAGTTGGTTGCTGGCGTCGAGATCGCGGGCGCGCTGGAGTGGTTCGAGCGATTCCTCAAATTTTTTGAGATTGATGAGCGAGTTGCCCCAGTTGATGAAAATCATTGGGTTGGTCGGGTTGAGCTTTTCGGCACGGGATAGTTCTTCGATGGCGTCATCATACCGGCCGAGGCGGTCGAGGCAGTAGGCGGCATTGATGAGGGCGTTGACGTTGGCCGGCTCGAAGGCAAGGGCGCGCCGGAACTGGTCGAGGGCCGGCTCGAACTTGCCGGCACTAACCAACTCGATACCGCGGCCTTGGTAGAGCGCGGCGCGGGCGGGATCGCGCTGCCGGATCGGTTCCGCGCCGGTGGGCAGAGCCGAGTCGGACTCGACCGGGCCGGTCACGGCCGAGGCCGAAAAACCGGTCAGCAGCAACAAGATTAGAGAGAGCCAACTCATTTCTCTGGTAAATCTAGCAAATCCCCGATAGTTTTCCTAGCGCGTAGGCGAGATGAATCTGAGTTTCGGTTATAACACCAACGGTTTTGCGCATCACCAGCTCGGTGAGGCGTTGCAAATCATTGCCGATTGCGGCTATGCCGGCGTGGCGTTGACGCTCGACAACCATCATTGCAATCCGTTCACCACCGAACCTGCCGACCTTGCCAAGCTCGGCCAGCAACTCGACAAACTCCACTTGCGCGTCGTCATCGAAACCGGCGCCCGCTTCCTGCTCAACCCCGACAAGAAACATTATCCGACACTGATCAGCGCCGATGGCCGGCCCATCCGCATTGAATTCATGCGGCGGGCGATTGACATCGCGCACGAATTAAACGCCGAGTGTGTCAGCTTCTGGTCTGGCATGTTGGAACCGGAGACGACCGAGCAGAAAGCCTGGGACTGGCTGGTGACCGGCTGCCTGCAACTCGCCGAGCACGCCAAACGGCGCGGCGTCCAGCTCGCCTTTGAGCCAGAACCCGGCATGTTGGTGGACGACATGGCGAAGTTCGAGGTCTTGAAAAAACACATCACCAGCGCCCGCTTCGGCCTCACGCTCGACATCGGCCACGTGTTCTGCACCGAGACCGCGCCGCTCCGGCAAATCTATGGCCGATTTTCCAATCTTGTTCGCAACATCCACATCGAAGACATCCGCGACCGCAAGCACGAACATCTGATGTTCGGCGATGGCGAACTCAACTTCCCGGCGATCTTGCGCGTCCTCGCCGATAACAAATACACCGGCCTCATCAATGTCGAGTTGTCGCGCGACAGCCATCGTGGGCCCGACGTTTGCCGGCGTTCCATTGAATTCCTTCAAGCCGCATGCAAACAGATTCCAGCCCCACTGTCGGCTACGCCCTAAACGCGTTCCCCTGCGAAACCTTTACCGATTGGTGGGCGTGTCTCAACACCGACGTCCTCGAAATCAAGCGCCGCGTCTTCCCGAATGAAAGCTTCCCCATCGAACTGCGCTTCTCCGAGCAACTCATCGGTGAACTTACGCCCGACCGGGTGATACAGCTCAAAACCTTTTTCGCAACGCACGGCCTCGCGCTCGTGACGGTGAACGCGTTTGTCATGCCGCATTTTCACGGCGCGCCGGTCAAGGAACGCGCCTACCTGCCGGCATGGCATGAAAGTGACGCCCGACTGAATTTCACCAATCGCTGCGTGGACTTGCTGGCACAACTGGCGCCGGGCGGTTCCGTGAGCGTCCCATTTGGTGCGTTGAAACCGGTCACGCTGGATGCCGTCGCGCCGAACATCATTAAAGCCGGTGAGCACGCCGCCCGCCAAGGCTGCGTGATCGCGCTCGAACCGGAGCCGGGTCTGTGCGTCGAGACGACAGCGGAAGTTATCGAGTTTTTCACGCGCTTTGTGCCAGACCGATTGCGTCCGCACCTTGGCGTGAATTTTGACTTGGCCCACCAACTTGTCGAGTTTGAAGACTTATCGGTGTCGTTGGCATTGCTCCGGCAACAGGGCATACCGGTGGCGAAGGTTCATGTTTCCAACGCCGCCGCGCTGCCGGTCTTGCAACCATTCTACGCCGATTCGATTTATCTCCACCAAGTCACCGGCTGCGATGCGTCTGGCAACCGAATTTATTTCTCACTGGACTGGCCCCGCTCGGAGCGGGGCTGGCTCGGCACGCCGCCGCCTGCCGGCATTGCGAACTACCGGTGCCACTATCATCTCCCGGTATTTCCGACGGCCTTGCCCTCCACCTTGCCCGAAGTCGAATCCTTCCTCCGCAAGCTTGGTCGGCAAGCCGCGCCGTTGATTATCGAGACCTACACCTGGCCGGAGCAGTTGCGCGGACGGCAACACCTAGTTGATAACATCTGCCGGGAGTTGGAGTGGGTGTGCGCAGTGGCGAAATAAGCCTTGCCAAAGTGGGAAAAGTCTCCCTATATTGCCCTGCCTTTTAAAGCAGTGTCTTCATCGTAAGCCCGCCTAAAGGCAGGAGAAATCAAAAGTCGTATGGCAAACCCAATGGAGAAGTACCTCGCGGATGCGGTGCAGCAGTTCGTCGAGGGCAGTGTCGTCAAAGGCGTCATCATCGATGTTCGCCCCAATGAAGTGTTAGTGGACATCGGTTATAAATCCGAAGGTCTCATTCCCAAGTACGAGTTCCTCAAGCCCGACGACCTCGTGGTCGGCGGCGAGATTGAGGTGCTCCTCGAGAAAATCGAGGACGAAAACGGGATGGTCGTGCTCTCGTACGAGAAAGCCGAGCAGAAGAAGAACTGGGACAAGATTGTCCTGCTTTGCAATGAAGGCGGCACCATTGATGGTGTGGTTCGCAGCAAGGTCAAAGGCGGGTTGATGGTCAACATCGGCGTGGAGGCATTCTTACCGGCGTCGCAGATTGACGTGATTCCGCCGCGCAACCTCGACGAATATGTCGGGAAGACTTACAAATTTAAAGTCGTCAAGATCGTCCAGGAACGCAAGAATATCGTGCTCTCGCGCCGGGAACTGATCGAGTCCGAACGCGACGACCGTCGCCGGGCGTTGATTGGAGAAATGAAAGTGGGCGAAATCCGGGAAGGCATCGTTAAGAACCTGACGGATTTCGGCGCATTCATTGATTTGGATGGCATTGATGGTTTGTTGCACATCACCGACATGAGTTGGGGCCGGATCAATCACCCCAGCGAGATGGTCAAGGTCGGCGAAAAAGTCGAAGTCATGGTTTTGGAAATTGACCGCGACAAAGAGCGCGTCTCGCTCGGTCTCAAGCAGAAACACCGGAATCCATGGGACGACATCGCGATCAAGTATCCGGTTAATAGCAAAGTCCACGGCAAAATCGTCAGTGTCATGCCCTACGGCGCGTTCGTGCAAATCGAAGAAGGCATCGAAGGCATGGTCCACGTCAGCGAATTGTCCTGGACCAAGCGTGTCGCCCGCGCCTCGGACGTGCTCAAGGTCGGCGAAGAAGTGGACGCGATGGTGCTCGAAATCAAACGCGACGAGCAAAAGATTTCGCTCGGCATCCGGCAACTCGAATCCAACCCGTGGTCAGAAGTGGCCAAGAAATATCCGGTCGGCACCAAGATTACCGGCAAGATTCGCAACCTCACCAACTTCGGCGCTTTCGTCGAGGTTGAAGAAGGTGTGGACGGCATGGTGCACATTTCCGACATGTCATGGACGCGCAAAGTCACCAACCCGACCGAAGTCGTCAAGAAGGGTCAGACCGTTGACGCGGTCGTGCTGGAAGTGGACGCCGCCACCCAGCGGTTATCGCTCGGCCTCAAACAGCTCAGCGAAGATCCGTGGCGCAACATCGACCAGCATTTCCGGATGGGCGACCTCGTCAAGGGCAAGGTGGTCAAGCTGACGTCGTTCGGCGCCTTTGTCGAATTGGCCGGCGGCTTGGAAGGGCTGGTACACATCAGCCAAATCCGCGAAGAGCGCGTTGAGAAGATCAAAGACGTGCTCAAGGCCGGCGATGAAGTGAATGCCCGCGTCATCAAGATTGACACCGCGGAGCGCCGGATCGGCCTGAGCATCAAGGCGGCCAATTACTCCAATGATCAGCTCGATGCTGAGAAGCGGATGTTTGAGGACGCACTCAAGCCCGGCGAAGCCATTGTGGACTTGGAGCATGCGTTCGAACAGGCGCAGGACGAGAAGAACCAGTAACCGTTCTAAATTAGTAAATCAAAAGTGAACCCCGGCCTGGTGCCGGGGTTCACTTTTTTGTTAGTCAATTTCGGACGGCGCGATTACTCGCGCTTCAATTTGAACTTCACATTTTGTCCGCCGGGCGGCGCGCCGAATTTCTTCTTGGGTGGCGCATTGGTCGGGGCCTCTTCCGCCGGTGTGGCCGGTGGTTCAGGTGCGGCTGGTGCCGGAACTGGTGTCGGCGCGGCAACAACTGGCGCGACCGGTGCCGGAACTGGAGTCGGCGCCGGAGTGGGCGGAGTCGGCGCGGCAACAACTGGCGCGACCGGTTCCGGGGCCGGCGCCGGGGCGCGTTTACCAAAGCCGAAAAGTGAACGTTTCGCCGGGGCAGCAGCAATTGGCTCCGTTGGTGTTTTTGGTGCTGGGGCAACAACCGGTGCGGCCGGTTCTGGCGCTTTCGGCGTGACCGGGGCTGACGCAATCGGGACCGGTGGCGCTGGAGGCGGCGGAGTTGGTTCGGCAATAACTGGAACGACCGGCGGTGCGGGGGCAACTGGCGCGGCCGTGACCGCCGGGGTGATTTCGTAGCTCAGATCGAGATAGCCGATCCGCACCGCGTCACCAGTCCGCAGCGTGGCGGTGCTAATTCGCTTGCCGTTTACCGAAGTGCCGTTGATGGAGTGCAGGTCAAAGATCCGGTACGTGTCATCCTCGGCGATTAACAAGACATGGTGCTTCGAAATGTTCGCGTCTTCGATGCAGACGACGTTATTAAGGCCGCGCCCAATGGTGATGATCGGCTCTTGAAGCTCAATGTTGTCAGCTCCCTCGACTTTGGAAACGAATTTGAGTCTAGGCATAGGCGTTCTCCGCCGCCAACCTAACCGTCAGCCGGCAGCGTGTCAAACTTTTGGTTGTTGTTGAGTTAGGCAATGGAATGAACCGCGGCCCCAGATCACGGTCGTGCTGTCCACCGGCACGATCCGCCGCGTGGGAAAAAGTTCCTGGAGGATCGCCTGCGCACGCGCGTCGGCCACCGGCTGCCGGAAGGTCGGCAGGATGACGACCGTGTTGGCGATGTAAAAATTGGCGTAGCTGGCCGGCAACCGTTTGCCCTGCTGCACCACGGCGCCCGGCATCGGCAGCTCGACAATCCGTTCAATCGCCTTCATCTGCCGCAGCCGGGTCAGGTTATCGTGCAACGCCGGATAATTCTCATCGCGCGGATCAGCCTCAACGGCGGTCACCACGGTCGTCGGGCTGACAAACCGGGTCATGTCATCCACATGCCCATCGGTGTCATCGCCCGCAATCCCGGTGCCAAGCCAGAGCACTTGGGCGACACCGAGATAATCCTTCAAAAACTGTTCGATCTGATTCTTGCTCAAATGCGGGTTGCGGTTCTGGTTCAACAGACAAGACTCGGTCGTCAACACCAAGCCGCGCCCGTTCACATCAATCGAGCCGCCTTCCAGCACCAATGGCGGCTGAAAGACCGGCACCTTCAACAACTCCGCGATCCGGGCCGGCACCGCGTCATCGTCGGCGCACGGCGCGTATTTCCCGCCCCACGCATTAAACCGCCAATCCACAATCCCGGCCCCGCCAGCGCGGACGACAAAGGTCGGGCCGTGATCCCGGCACCAAGCCTCGTCGCTGGCGATCCGGTGAAACTGGACATTGGCGCAAGAACCGATGGTTTGCCGGGCAATCGTCTCAATCTCCGCGTCCCGACAGGTGATACCGACCGGCTCCGACGGCGCCAGCGCCCGCACCAACTCGCCCAAGGCCGGCAAAACTTCCGCGTACCGGCCCGGGAAACTCGCGCCATTGGGCCGCGGCCAACTCAGCCACGTCGCGGCATGCGGTTCCCATTCCGCCGGCATCCGATAGCCGAGCTGCTGGGGCGATGTGGCGCGGGTATTCATCGGTTGATGGGGCTAACGTACCAGTCCAACGGGCTGAAAGGAAGCGATTTTGCCAGCCCCGCCGCCGGCCAACGGCCTGAGTTTGCCGTATACGACGACGGGTATCAGTTGCCCCCAAAACACCATGGTGGCGTCTCGTCCGACTCGGCTTGCGTGCCCGCTTTTGGCGAGTCGGCTGGCGCTGTCACATCAAATCAGCGTTTTCGATTTTGCGTTCCAAATCCTGACGGGGAATCAAGTCCACCACTTGGACGCGGTCAGGTAACAACCGGGAACAATAGTCAACAAATCGGGTCGTGGGAGTGAACAATTAAACTTGTGAACAATAGCAGGGAGGATAAAATAACAACAAATGGACCTCAACAACCAGCGCTGGCTCGCCACGCGCCACGAGTGGTCACCGGTATCGGTCATCGGGGAAATGTCGGCTAGTCGGAGTCTATGAATCGCCGCGATTTTCTGAAAACTGCCGGGGTCACGATGGCGGCATTGTCGCTGCCGAAATGGCTGGCCGCTGCCACAGCGGAAACACCGGGCCGGCGGCGGCCGAACATCATCATGATTTTGGCCGATGACGTTGGTCTTGGCGATGTCGGCTGTTACGGCGGGCCATTCCACACGCCGCACCTGGATGCGTTGGCCGCGGGCGGCACGCGCTTTGAATACAGTTACGCGACACCGTTGTGCGGGCCGTCGCGCTGCCAATTGCTCACGGGCCAGTATCCGTTCCGGACCGGCCTCAACAGTAATGGCCGCAGCAATGCGATCCATCCGGGCCGCGAAATCATGATTCCCACTGTGCTGAAGCAAGCCGGTTACGTCACCGCGAGCGTGGGCAAGTGGGGCCAAATGGCGTTCGGGCCCGGCGAATGGGGCTTTGATGAGTATCTGGTCTTCCCGGGCAATGGACGCTACTGGCGGGAACAAACCAAAGAGTACACCGTCAACGGTAAACCCACTGACTTGCCGGAAGGCCAATACCTGCCGGATATCATGCATCAGTTCCTCACGGATTTCCTGACCAAGCACAAAGACGATCCGTTCTTCGTCTATTACCCGCTGTCGCACATTCACACCCCGTATGTGCGCACGCCCGACAGCCAGCCCAATCCGAGCCAGCAGCAACTTTACGTCGATAACATCGCCTACATGGACAAGCTCGTCGGCCAACTCATTGCTGAGCTGGAACGGCTGAAGTTACGCGACAATACCTTGGTGATCTTCGCCGGCGACAATGGCTCTCGCGGCAGCAGCACCATCAACGGCCGGCCGATTCACGGCAGCAAAGACACCATGCTCGAAGGCGGCAGCCGCGTCCCGCTCATCGTCAACTGGCCGGGCACCACCCCCGCCGGCAGCGTCAACCATGACCTGACGGACTTCAGCGATTTCTTTGCCACGTTCAGCGAACTCGGCGGCGCAGCGCTGCCCACCGGCGTCACCCTCGACAGCCACAGCTTCGCGCCGCAAATCAAAGGCCAGCAAGGCACACCGCGGGACTGGGTTTACGTCGAACTCAACGGCAGCAACTACGTCCGCAACGCCCGGTTCAAGCTGACCAATGCCGGCGCCCTCTACGATCTGAAGGACGCACCGTTTGCCGAGATACCGGTTACCGCCGACACCAACGACGAAGCGGCCCAGACCGCCCGCCAGCAGCTCCAGAAAATACTCGATCAGCACCCCGCGGCACCAGCATCCGGTACAGCGGGCAAGGCCAAAGCCGCCCGCCAGCAATAGCACCGCGCCCCGCGCAACCGAGCAGTGCAATCTGAGCGAAGGCGAGGAGGGTCTCTCTGGTTTCTGAATGGCAAGGTGTCCCAGCGGCTGCGGGGAATCGCCACAGCGATTTCTCGCCGCCGCTGGGACTAAGGTTTGGGATTGCCCCCCGTCCAAGGGATGCTAAGCTATTGTCTAGCCGTCGCAAGCTAGAGGAATCGTTTGGGATTGCCCCCCGTCCAAGGGATGCTAAGCTACCGGAGGAAAGCGAGCCAGCTAAGCAACCGTTTGGGATTGCCCCCCGTCCAAGGGATGCTAAGCTGCTCACCATTCCGGTATATGCGCTCCGGTAGTTTGGGATTGCCCCCCGTCCAAGGGATGCTAAGCTTGAGACCAACCACGATATCGCCACCATTGCGTTTGGGATTGCCCCCCGTCCAAGGGATGCTAAGCTGTGCGGGAACTGGTACCAGTCAAAGAACCCGTTTGGGATTGCCCCCCGTCCAAGGGATGCTAAGCTCCATAAGCCTCAGCCCATTCGTCGAGAATAGTTTGGGATTGCCCCCCGTCCAAGGGATGCTAAGCTGACCCGAGCTAAACGGACGCGCAACAATCAGTTTGGGATTGCCCCCCGTCCAAGGGATGCTAAGCTCTGTTGACGACGGAAGTCATTGATGTTACGATATAGGTGTTTGAGAGCTTAGCAACCCTTGGACGGGGATTAGCACCATCTCAAATATGCTGACCAACGTCGGGCACTGAGAACACAGGGAAACCTGAGGTTGCACCCCGACGCTGCGAGGTCATTAAGAAACGCCCCGGAGAAATCCGGGGCGTTTCGTTTTTAGAAGAAGAGCATCTGTTGTGGCATGTCTTCTGGTTTTATCTTTTTCTGACTCTGGACGACCAGCATTCGTCCCCATTGTGCATCGGTGATGACGAGTCCGCGAACTTCACCCCGCGCCGGTATCTTTGGTTTTAGACGGCGAACTTGCGTATCCACTCGGTCGGCACTGCCACAGGGACGGGCATAAACACTGAACTGCACCATGAAGTAACCGTCGCGAATCAGGTCTTTACGGAAGTCACCTGCCGTCTTGCGAGCTTCGGGGGTGTCCACTGGCAAATCAAAAAAGACGATGACCCATGCCATACGATATTTACAGGCGACGGTTGATCGGGCGTTTTTCACTCCAGCCATACGTTACATGGAAAGCATTGGAATCCTCAGCGGTAATGGTGCGCGAGCGATGCAAGCGTTGGCAAAACTTTCGACATACATGTCAACCGCCGGCAGGAAGCGCACCTTCGATTTATCTACGAGCACGTCCTTGGTCAAGAGACCTGCCGCCAAAGGAATCCAGGTGGACATCTCGCCGGGTTTGCCGCCGTCGTTCAGGTGGCGCAGTAGTTCTGCGTCCAGCCACGGGCGCAACGGTTCCATCAAATCATCCGCGAGGGCAAAACTGCCGGCTTTGGCAGAATGGGCAATGCCGAGTGCGGCGATGAGACCGTGCGCGGCCAGACTCCGCAATACGGCGGTACGGACGACGGCATAACCGTAGTCAAGCATCCCGTTGACGCCTTTGCGGGTGCCGGGTTCGCGCGTCTTTTCATCGGTGCCCATGCGGTGCAATAGATGCCGCCAGTAATTGCGGGCGGCGCGCGATTCGGCGGCATCGGGATGAATCTCTCCTGCCGAGCAACGCTCGGCAATAGTTGCCAGTAAATCACGAACCCGGTGCAGATTGCCCGGCACGGCTGCTTGGTTGCGCACTTTGGCCGTGATGACTTTGCGCCAGACGGCGAGCTTCCAATCATTTGTCCACTCGACTTGCCGGCGCAACAGTTCCGTGTTGGTGGCGCGGTAGTAGGGAAGTGTCATTGAGCACGGCTCGAACCGTTCATTGCAGACAAGGAACAACACGTTCAACTCCGCCATTCTCCGCAACGCCCCAGCCGTAACTGTCAGGTCTTGCGCAGCGGAGATGATGACCGCCACGTCCGCCAGCGGCACGGTGTGCTCGGTGCCTTTCTCGGTGTCGGTGACGTGAAGCTGATCAAGCTTCAGCCGCACCCGCAGATTCGGACTGAGCAGATGGAGGATGTGGTAACTCATAACCAAGTGCAAACATTAGGTCGTTTAGGGAGATTCTGACAAAATTGATGCTGTCGAATCCAAGCGATTCGAGAACTTCTTTGTTGTGAGATAAATGTGCCGGGAGTATGGAGACACGACCAGTGGAAAATGTCTTCTTTAAAATCCATCGAGTATCGATATCGATTTTCTTTGAAGTGAGTGCTTTTTTAATCAGGAATGAATCTCCCTTACTGAGTCGGCAAACAAACTTTGCTCCTTCAGGTGCTCGCTCATGAACATCGTGACTATCCCTTGCCCATGGTCGAACATACTCAGCAAAATATTTCTTACCGTTGGGATGAACGAATACGCGCATTTCCTTGAATTCGGTTTGTGAGACGAATGATTGACTTCCCTTGCGCGTCTCAAACATCGCGCTATCGCCATCATCGGCTACAACGCTAACAGATTTAATTGGCATTTTCACTTCTGACGGCCACGCGAATTCTAGAAGATTTGCTAGTGTGTGCTTATTAGCCCATCGTTGATAGTGAGAGAAACACAGGCGCGAAGTGAACTTGACGGGCAATGAGACCTTGTCTTGGACCTCTTTTCCCCGGTTCTCATCTTTAATTAGAGTCTCAATGTCTGGATTCTCCCGCTCGAATAGTGTCCACGCTGCCGTGACATATGCCGCGAGAGTTTTAGGATATACCTTATGAAGCTGCTTCGATTTCATTTTGGAGAGAGGCTTGCGGGCAATGTAAAGATCATCTCCTCGTTTCCCATACAATGTCGTATCGAAAAACTTACGATGGCTAGCTTTGGTGACATGGTGATGGACAACAACCCTTTCGATCTCCGCCTTCGCTTTCTGATAATCGAGGCCGATAGGATTGGCGGCTTTGCTGCGCCGTTTCTCGTCTTGTGTCCACCAGCCGAAGTTGCCGAATTCATCCTTCGCGCCGTGCGTCCGATGTGCGAGCCACGGCAGTGTGCAGGAAATTACCATTGCGTCGAGCGCATGATGCCGCAGGTCGCCCCGGTTCTTTTCTGCGTATTGGTTCCATGCCGCTTCGTCGCCTTCCGCTGGTTCAGGGTATAACGCGTGATTCAGTCCCCACGACTGCCGCAGACGGCTGGTGAGCTGGCCGTTGGTGACTTGGAAGCGTTGCGAGGGCGTGGCGACGTTGGTTGTTGGATCGCGTCCATCATCGTCGATCCAGCCGAGACGGATTAGGCAAAGATGCCGGAGCACCTTGGCGATGTATGAGGTCTGCACCAGTTCTGACTTCTGTTCGATCAACTCTTCGGCGTTTGGGCTAAGGAAGATTTCCAGTTTCTTGCCATGGAAACATTTCTCAGCATTCCGTTTGAGCGCTGCCCACTTTTCAGGATCGTGGCTAAACGCTTCGTAGGGTGTCTGTTCGCTCTTAACGTTCCGATTGCAGTGGATGTGGCCGACAGTAAGGTTATAGATTTCGTTGCAGTCTATTCGTGCGCGAGGAACCAGATGCTCAATGTCAACTTCTCCACGCAAAAGCTGTTCTTGCGTCATGGCTTCACGGCAGAATGGGCACAGCGGCTGAGCTTCTTTCCAAAGACGGTATCGTAGGATTGAGGTGCTGGACGTGGAGTGTCCTTCGCCATGCAAGAACTCACGTGCTTCTTCGCGCTCTTTGCGGAACTGCTCGTTGTCGCGCATGAGTTTCTTGTACTTCTCTCCGCGCTTGTTCATCGCCAAGCTCCTCACAGCTTCGACAACAATCAAATCGGGTGCGCCATGGTCTTTGATCAACTGATTCAGCAGGCGACGGAGCAACACGAGCCGGTGACGCACTAACGGATGTTTGATGTCGGCCAGATAGCGGTCGAGTGCCCGGTCCGGGCTTTCACCGCGCCGCTGCAAAACCGGTTGTGGTGGGTCAACTCGCTCGCCGGCGTTGATCGCTTCGCGAAGTGAATCCAGCGTATCACTGGAATACTTCGCGCGACCAGCCCCACAGTCAGGTGTCAGAGGCTTCTGGTCCGGTATGAGTAGGAACTTGTCGGCGTACGGTTTTGCCAGTTGTTCCAGTTTGAGCTTAAACGTTTCATGCTTGGCAGCCTTTTTCTCCCATTCCTTGCGGAGCACTGCAACAAACTCCGGGAAGTCTGTACGCGGGTCCCGGTTCTGGCGTGTGTGCGCATCGAGAACGCGGAAATTCATCAAGGCCAGTTCCCACTGCGCTTTCTTGAAGGCGTCCTTGTTCTTGCGGACGACATGTAACGGCCGGCCGGCTTCGTCCATGGGTTGCCATGCGTCGAGTGCCGGGCCGCGATTGTCGAAGCGCGGCCAACGCAAACCAAGCACGCCGGGATTGCGACCTTCGGTTGATTTGTAGAAGACATGATGGAGTTGACCGCGGTTATCCTCGTATTCCCGCGTGTCGCCGTACAGCAGCCAGTCGGCTTTATCAGCCAGCTTCGGATGATGCTTGGCGATGGCGTCAAACTCCGCCTTTAACAAGTCACGCGGCCAGACACGGCGGCGTTGGCAGTCGGGATGCTTGGCAAGGAAGTGGCATGGCAATTCGCATCCGTCTGTTGTCATTTCCTCGCGCAACTTGGAGATACTTTCCTTGATCTCGCCGACTTCCTTCTTTCGGTCGTCACCTTCGTCGTGGCTCGACCACGGGACATGTGCCAGATAGCCGCGCCGTCTCCAAAGATGGGCGATAGCGGCATGGAGTTCTTCGGGCAAGAGTTTGTCGCCGTTAACGGCTTTGATGCGGAGCGTGACCGGATCATTAAGATTCGTTTTTGGTGCCGGTAGGCCAAGCTTTGCCAATTCCTGACGGAGCCATTCGCGGCGATATTTCTTGGAGCGGAGTGTGCGGCGTTGTCGGCGTAGGCCGCGTCGGGCTTTGAGATCGCTGGTTTCCTCCGGGCAGATGATGACGCCGACATCGAGGAATTCCTTGCCGCGTCTCACGGCGTAGCCGATGGAGCCGGTGCCGACATCGAAGCCGAACACCAAGCCATTGATGAAATCTGACTGCACATTTCCCGGTAGTCGCATTTGCATAGTCATTTCCCTTCGCCAAGCTCCAATAAAGATTTGTATCCCGATTGCCTTTGACTTGCAAGGCTGGTGGAGGTGCGGTTGCTGCGGAAGTCTCGCATCCACCATGGCGTTTTTTTAGTTTTCCGTCTTGAATTGCGGGACGGGTTTGGGGGTTATCCCGCGCATGAATAAATCAAATCCTCGTCGTTGTCATCCAACCCAATCCACCCAGCACGGCCACGCCGGCGCGCGTCGCGAGCCACCTGTCCGACTCACTCAATCGGTCAATGCGCCCAACTCAAACCTGCCGTTCACAGCCGCTTGTCTCGCGGCCCGCCAGCGGTCAGCGGCTTACGCGGAGCGCTGCC
>Ga0118677_10006710_pt1 | contig 19354 bp, 17 predicted proteins | sample AliMusrvi5mmetaG_FD_86154 | JGI IMG/M metagenome (GOLD analysis project Ga0118677, IMG submission 86154)
GGCCAGCCAGGACGCGCAACCCCGCACCGCGCATTTCACGATGACGGCCGATGGGGCGGAGAGCTTTCGCGTGCTGCGGGGCATGGCCGGCGAGGCGGACCTGACCCAGGTGGCCGAAGGCATCCTGCCTGTCGATGGCGTGGCCACCTATGCCATCTATCTGGAGGGCACGGGCGCGTATCAGTTCGCGGCGGAGGCCGTCCACGGCACGCGCATCGTCATGGCCGAGCCCCTGCTCGGCCCGATCGACCTCGGGTCACGACGCCTGGCGGAGTGGCTGGTCGTCGGATCCGAGACCGGCGAGGCCGCCCGACCCCTCGACCTCGGCTGGGCGCGCGCGATCGGCGATCGGGCAAGGGCCTGGGGAGTGCCCTTCTTCGTGAAACAACTCGGCACGAACCACAAGCGGCAGGAGCGCCTCCTCGACGGGGTGGAGTGGAGCGAGTTTCCGGCGGGATTTGAAAAATGAGAGCGTCTCGCCTAGCCTTATCACCAGGAGTTTGCCGTGGCCGAGACCTCTTCCTTTGCGGCATCAGGTCCTGATACCGAGCCAAGTCTCTCTATCCTCGCTCGGGTCATCCCACTTGCTACATTCGAGGGGAAAGGAGATCGCCTCGCCTGGGAGGATGGAGCCGTCGTCTTCGAAATTGGCGACAATAGCCTTTCCCTGGCCAGCAGGCCTCGGCTGTCGGCGAAAAGGAAGGGCCCTGCAGGAATATGGAAGGAGACCGAGCGAGGAGTCGACGCTCTTCTTTCCGCCTGGCGGGAGCTCGAGCCATGCAAGACTCCCTCTCTCGATCCCTTTGAAGCCCTGAGGGGCACACGAAAGCGCTGGCGGGGAGGTGACTCCGATGCCTCCCTTTTCTGGCCCTGGTGGCTTTTTCTCGATAGCCTGCCGCGTGAGTGGCTGCTGTCCGCGGCTCGATTCACCGCACGGCGCTGGCACATCCTCAAGCTCTTCGAAGGCGATGAGCGCTTCCTCGAGCTCGCGGGCTCCAATCCCGGCCTGGCCTTCGCCCTCGCCTGCGCCTGGGCGCTCAAACCCGTCGCGATGAGCGCATCCGTTCCGCAGCTGCCGCCCGATCTTGCGTCCTGGAAGCGGCGCGACCTCGCCTCCTGGCTGGGCTTTCCCGCGACCGAGGCCGCGGTGCGGGCTCTTGGCAAAATCGAGCCCGCCAGGCTCAGCCTCGGGTTGCTCCGCCGGCTCAGAAAAATCCTCGCCGATGCGACAAAGCGTCCCGTGGTCTCCCGGCTCCCTGGCTTGAGCCCAAGCAGCATCGAGATCCTCGCCGAACCCGACTGGAAGCTGCTTGCGACCGAAAGTTTCCTGAAGAGCAGGGCCTTGGCCGAGAGCCTCGCCATGATCCGCTGGGTCAAGCGCGCCGCGCGACTCGACCCTGGCCTGCGCTCCATCCTGCCGGCCGCATCGCCATCGCGACTTGAAGCCGCCTTCGCCTCGATAAAACGTCGCGAAGTCCGCAGGCGCTGGGAGACAAGGGCTAGGGAACAAGGGCGTTTCTTTGGCCCTTCGCCCTGCCCGGGAAACGACGACATCATTCCGATATGCTGCGAGGGGGAGCTCTTCCAGGAGGGCCTGGACATGGATAATTGCATCCCGGAATACCTCCGCGAGGCCCTCGCCGGCCTGGTCTATTTTTACCGCGTCCTCTCGCCGCTCAGGGGAACGCTGCTCATCCGCAGGGACTGCGGGTCTGAAGCGGCCACCTGGCTTCCCGTCGAGGTTCGCGACGCCGCCAACCAACTCGTCGAGCCCGCCCTCGCGTCGGAACTGTTCCGCTGGCTTCTCGGCTTGGAGAGTGTTCAAGATGGGCTATGATAGAGGCCCCAGACTTAGAGAGCGATCCGTCGAGCCAAGGAGGAAAAGCACATGAACCCCAAACCGGAAACGGCGAAAGCCTCGGTCTCTGCTGGAGAGGCCCAACAAAATGCCAACGAAATGATCGAGCTTGGCCACATGCTGGCCCGACGCATGGGGCTCAACAATAGCGGGAGCGACACGGTCGGATTGGCTATCGATGCTAAAATAGGCGGTTATGATTTCACGGGGAGGCTCCTTCCCGCCCGCAGGACCCCATCGGCCATCATCGACATCCTCCCCACAGCGAGAGGCGGGTCCTTCGCCTTCCTCAAAGCCTCTGGCCTTGGCCTTGTGCCGGCAGCCCTGGCCCTCGAGGCTTCGGCCCGATTCAGGGAATGCTTTTCGACCAGCCAGGAGACGTCCGCACTCAAGCCCTTCGCGAATGCCCTGAACGACGGCCTCGCGGGCTTCGCCCCAGGGCGTTTCTTGATGTGCACACTCGGCTCCATCTCCGCCGCCGGTGAGCTCGCAATCCTGCCCGCGGGGAATCCGCTGGTTTTCATCTGGCGCAAAGCCTCGCTCACCTGCCACCAACTCAAGCTCCCTGACATCCCCGCGCTGGGGATTATGCCCTCGTCCTTCCTCGAGATGAAGACTCCCTTCAAGGTATTCAAGCTCTCCCTCGATCCCGGCGACTCGGCCTTCTTCCTGCATGGCGAATTCGTCGATGAGTCCATAGCGCCTGCCATCGCCAAGGCCTTCGCGGTAGCCGAGACCTCGCGTGCGCCGGCCCTCATCCTGGACAGCGTTATTGCCTCGCTCGTCGAGGAAGAAGTTGACGGGAAGCTGTCCACATGGCCGGACAAGCCGAGGAACGACAGCTTCGTCGTCATGCTTGCCCGCAGGTCATGAATGGCATCCACACGAATGGCAAGACTCTCGCCCCCAAGATTTATCGTCCTCGCGGCAATCCTGGTTGTCGTTGTCCATCCGGCCCAAAGCCAGGCTGGCGAAGTCGCAGCAGGGCGTGCCGGCGCCGAGGAATACTGGAGCGTCTGGATCCACGGAACCGACAAGGATGGTTTTGACAGCCCCGCCATGGCCTTCGGCCAACTCGACCGGGATGCCGCCGTGGCTTCGGGGAACTGCACGGCCATCCAGAGAAACGCCAGGGGCGACCCGGTGGAAGCGGTCCAGCTTCTCGCCGGAAAACCCAACTACCGCTATGTCTACTTCTACTCGCCTGGCGGGAAGCCCCTCCTGCGCAGGATGGAATATTGGGACAGCTCGGCCCTGGTCGCCATCTCTGAGGTGCGTTGGGACTATGACGCGGCCGGCCGGCTTCTCTCGGCAGGTCGCTATGTGTATCCGACGGCAAGCCAGGGCGGAGGGCCCCCCCGCCTCATCATGGTCAAGGTCTTCACCGGCTCGAACTACATTGTCTACGACTATCGAAAGACGCCGGATCCTGCCCTCGCGGAAACCGGAAGGAAACTCGACCGCCTCCAGTCCTCGCTCGCCGAACTGCAACGACTCGAGAAACGGGGGTTGCTCTCGAGGCTGCTGGGGAGGTGAGGGACCGGAGACTTTTTCATAGTTTCCGCCTGCCAGGAATTTTTCGCATCACCGTTCATTATGCAATATTCGTGGGCAACCGCGCTGGCGGCAATGCCTGTCCGCTGCAAAATCACAGCGGAATCGCAATTTGATATCGCCTTGGCGACGCTGGCATCTCATTACACTGTTCGAGGCTGGCGAGCGTTACCTCGAAATCGCCGCCTCGACTCCAACCTCACCATAAAGGCACTCGCGTACATCATTGGTCAGACTTGACTCTCTGGCGTCTACGCTTATGCTTGAATTGATCGTCGGGTTCCCGCCGTTGAGTAAATCGGGAAAACCAGCATACCAGACCGTCAAATCCCACTGATTTGATGGACTCGGACTTCTGGCTCATTGGTAAGCGCAACCCGCCCGCGGGCGCCCTGTCGGTGCTTCGACGTCGGAGTATCGGCCTCCACATTCCTCCTTGAGCCGCGGACATGCAATTTAGACCTCGCCAGAACACGAAGGAGAACCACTTGGCGACAAAGATACTCATCCGCATCCTCGCCGCCCTCGCCTTGGGTATGGCCTTCGCGGCCCCGACCTTCGCCGAGGGTCGCCTCGCCCTCGTCCTCGGGAACTCGGCCTACGCTGGAAAAGCGCTCGCCAACCCGGCCAACGATGCGTCGGACATGGCGAAGGTACTCGGCGGGCTTGGCTTCGTGGTCATCCTCTGCGTCGACGCGGATTACAAGGCGATGCAGTCGGCCCTCGACGAGTTCCAGAAAAGGCTCCCCGGCAAAGACACCGCGCTATTCTATTACGCCGGCCACGGCGTCCAGGTGCAGGGCGAAAATTTCCTCATACCGGTAAACACCGACATCCAGGGCGAGGCCGACATCCGACTCCGCTGCGTGCCGGTGACCGGCGTCCTCGAGCGCATCAGGAACGCGGGCGTGTCCACAGCTATTGTGTTTCTCGACGCATGCCGCGACAACCCCTTCAAATTCGGCCCGCGCGACCTCGGAAGCCGTGGCCTCTCCGTCGTCGCCGCGCCTGCCGACCTCGAGACCCTCGTAGCCTATGCCACCGAACCCGGTAGCGTCGCCGCTGATGGGAGCGGGCGCAACGGCGTTTTCACGGGCGCCCTCCTCGCGAGGCTCGCGGAGCCGGGTATCGGCATCCTCGATCTGATGACGCGGGTGCGCGCCGACGTCATCGAGTCGACGAAGGGCGCCCAGCGGCCACGGACCGACGTCGGTCTCTCGAAGCCCTTCTACTTCGTCGACCCCGCCGCGATGGCCGAGCGAGCGGAGACCGAGAAGGCCCGCACCGCCGGCGAACTCGCGGCGGTCGAGAAGCAGCTGGCCGAGCGCCAGGCTGCCATTGCCGCAGCGAAGAGCGAGGACGAGCGCCGCCGCCTCGAGGAGGCGCAGCTCGCCGACCAGGCGCGGGCCGCGGCCGCTCGCATCGCGGCCGATTCGGCCGCCAAGGAGGCCGCGATGCGCCTCGACGAGGCCCGCGTCGCCAAGGCCGACGTCGAGGCCCGCGCCGCCGACGAGGCTCGCGTGAAGGCGGAAAGGCAGAAGCTCACGGACCTCGTCGCGCAGCGGAGGAAGGAACTCGAGTCGCTCGCCGCCGACCCCAACGACCTCGACGCCCAGATATCCCGCATCGACCGCCTTGAGGCCTCGCTCGCGGCGATCCGGGGCCAATTCAAGGCCGGCCGCGAGGCTGCGGCCGCCGACATCGCGTCGCGCGCCGGCGCCACGCTCGCGTCGCTCTCGAAAACGGCTGCCAAACCCTGGGAGACGGCCCCCGAACGCGATGCCCGCGTTACCGCCTCCGGCAAGAAGCTCGAGGCCGGCCGCGACGCCGAGCTCGGCGGCGACCCCGGGCAGCAGCGGGCCGAGCACCGAGCCGGTCGGGATGAGCTCCGGCAGCCTGCGGCGGTCCCGCCGCGTCCTCGCGAGGAGCCCGTCCACATAGCCGAGCGGCGCGCCGATGCGGTTGTCGGTGATCCACGAGGCGATCATCGAGGCCGGCGTCGCCGCCGCCCGCCCGGTGAAGCGCAGGCCGAGATAGTCGACGGGCTCGAGGATCACGGAGGTCTTCGCGTAGACCTCCTGCAACCGCGTGCGCAGCAGGAGCGAATGGCCCGTGGGATCGGCGCCGCTCGGCGTGGGCGCGCCGCCGGTGATGCGCACGAACGGCAGCACCTTGTGCGGCGCGAAGCCGCCGATGTTGACGGGACCGCCGATGAGCTTGCTGGAGAGGTCGCGGGCGCGCGTGTCCGCCCAGAGGATGACGTCGCCCACGGGCTGCCCGCCGGCGCCGACGGGAACGGAGGAGCCCCACTGCCCGGTGATGGCGACCGCGTGCAGCTCATCGCGATCGGCCCCCGCTCCGTCGATCGCCTCGCGCGCCGCTGCGAGCAGCCCGGACCACCACTCGGTGGCGTCCTGGGTCGCGGTCCCGTCGAGGCCCACGCTGAGGCGTACGGGGCGCATCGCCACGCGCAGGACGGCGCCCTCGAGCGACACGACCGCGACCTTGGGCCCCCCGTTGCCGAGGTCGACGGCGAGGATCCAGCGTGCGCCCACCTCAGGCAGCCGGCGAGCCGGGGGCGACCTCGTGCATCGCGTCGAGGACGCTGACCATCACGGTCTTGACCATCATGTTGCCCTGCGGCGTGCCGCCGAAGCCGTACACGGCGCCGGACCTGGCCGGCTGCCCCTTGTGCTGCGTGGCGTAGACGACCGCGCCGCGCAGCGCCTCGAGGAACGAGTCGGCGAGGCCCGGCGCCGTGTTGGGGCGCGTGACGCAGAAGTGCAGCGCCGGCGGGAACTGCAGGGCGATCATGCGCCAGCCCTGAGCGATGAGCGCGTCGTTGACCAGGTAGATGTCGAGGTCGCCGGCGGGCTTGAACGCGATGAGGAACGTCGGGTCGCCGATGACCTCGAGCTCGGGGATGCCGTCGCGGATGCCGTCGCGGACGGCGACCGCCGTGCGCATGATGTCGGCGGCGGCGGCCAGGTAGCCGCTCTCGCCCGTGGCCACGAGCGACGCCCACGTGGAGGCGAGGATCCCGCCGCTGCGCGAGCCGGCGAGGCCCGGAGACAGGTAGAGACCGCCGGGCCAGTCCGGGAAGGCGAAGTACTGGTGCTTGCGCAGTTCCTTGTCGCGGTAGAGCAGCACGCTCGAGCCTTTTAGAGCGTAGCCGTACTTGTGCGTGTCGGCCGAGATCGAGGTGACGCCGGGCACGCGGAAGTCCCACAGCGGCACCTCGTAGCCGAGCCGCTCGACCCAGGGCAGCAGCCAGCCGCCGAGGCAGCCGTCGACGTGCATGCCGATGCCGCGCGAGTGCGCCAGCGCGGCGATCTCCGCGATGGGGTCGATGAGGCCGTGCGCGTAGTTGCCGGCGCTGCCGACCAGGGCGATCGTCTGGTCGTCGATCAGCGCCTCCATGGCGGCGACGTCGGCGAGGTAGGCGCCGGTGAGAGGCGCGTGGCGCATCTCGATGTTCATCCAGTGCGCGCCCTTGTCGAGCGCGACGTGGGCCGTGACCGGCATGACGACGTTGGGGCTGGTCACGCCGCGCGTCGCGCGCGCGTACTCGCGATAGGAGTAGAGCGAGGTGATGAGGCTCTCGGAGCCGCCGCCGGTGACGACGCCCACGCCGGTGCCGTGCAGCAGGTCCGAGGTCATGGCGATGATCTCGCCCTCGAACTTGGTGGCGCTCGGGTACATGTCGCGCTGCAGCGCGTTGGCGTGCGAGTACAGGTCGAAGACCTCGCCGAGGAAGTGGTAGTGCTCGTGGTCGCCGCAGTAGAGGCTCCCCGACACGGTGCCCCTGTCGCCGATGGCGTCCTCGGCGTTGGCCATCTTCGCGATCTCGGCGAGGAGCGCCGCGTGGTCCACGGGCTCCGCCGGCACGCGGCGGTAGGCCTTCGTCGTCTTCCCGTACGGATAGAGATCGCCGATGATCTGCGCGAGACCGTCGTCAGCCACGTGCCTCACCTCTCCTAGCTCGACAGGGATGTGCCGCGCGGGCTGTCCCATCCACGCCCACGCACGAGTCGCGCCCATCGTAGACCAGCGGGAGGTGCGAATCCACGCGCGGGCGGGGCGGGAGCCCTGCGCCCCCGCCCCGCCCGTTTCGTTCCCTGCGCGTTGGCCGCTGCGGCCGGGCGCGTCGCCGTCACTCCGGCGGCAGTTCCCCGTAGGTGAGCGAGACGTCCACGCCCACCGACTTGCTGCGGCTCTTCCAGAAGAAGTACCAGGCGATGCCGAGCACCCAGGCCGTCACCAGGATCACGTTGCCGGCGAAGGTGAACTGCTTCGCCGCCGCGTTGAACACGAAGTAGTAGAGCAGGATGCCGAGGTAGATGAGGTCGATGATGGCGCCCCACGTGACCACCGGGACGCCCAGCAGCTTCCAGGTCTTGTACGGCGACGACTCCCACACGCCCTTGGCCCGCTTCACATACGGGAAGAGCAGTGCCGCGAGCGCCGTCGGGATGAACACCGAGGTCACCTGGAAGCCGGTGACGATGATGTTCTGCATCTGGTTGGTGAACAGCGTGTAGTAGAGGATCAGCAGGCCCTCGCCCATCACGAAGCAGACGATGTAGTTCTTCACGGGGCTCGCCCAGCGTGGGTTGATGTCCGTGAACCACTTCGGGCCCATGCGGTCCATGCCCCAGGCGAAGAGGATGCGCGGGAAGGCGAGGTACGAGAGCGCGATCCACCACAGGGTGAAGGCGACGTAGGAGAGTCCCATGTAGCCGGCCAGCACCTTCGTGTACCAGGCCGTCGTGCCGAGGGCGTACACGGCGAGGTCGACGAAGTTGGTGCCGTGCGGCATGTTGGCCACGGCCTGTATGCCGCCGTTGTTGTCGTTCCAGGCGGTGGCGTTGAGGAAGGTGTAGCCCACGGTCTTGTTGAGCACGATGGCCGTCCACAGCATGAAGAAGCCCGGGACGAGCACGGCGAAGAGGTTGGCGAGGATGATGGTCTTGTCGGGGCGCTTGACCTCACCGCCGATGAACGAGATCGAGTAGGCGTAGGCGAAGCACCAGGACAGGGCGACCATGCAGCCAAGCGTCGCCCCCCAGCTCCAGGTGTGCGGCATGACCTGCCCCGCGGCGACCCCCACCTTGGCGATGAAGGCGTTGTAGCCCGCCGAGTGTGTGGAGGCGGCGGCCGCGTTCCAGTTGGCGACGAAGTGGGCCCTGCTGGTCAGGGTGAGCACGATGCCGATGACGACCATGCCGCCGATGCCGAAGAACATCACGACCTTCTGGACCGTCGCGAAGATCTTGATGCCGAACACGACGAACATGAAGCCGACCACGTTGAACAAGCTCGCCAGCAGGAACGTGATCCAGGAGCTGCTGACCACCCAGCTGGCGGCCCCACTCCAGCCGATGTAGTTGAACGTGGTGGTGAGCCCCGGGTCGATGGCCAGCGGCGCCAGCACGTAGATCCACATCAGCCAGATCATGGCGTCGCCGAAGCTTTGCGCGATGCCGAAGATCGGGTGGATGATGCGCGAGTTGTAGACGTACTCGCCGCCAGACCTCGGCATTGAGCCGCCAAGCACTCCCCAGACGATGGGGAAGCCGATGCCGGCGAGCAGCAGCGAGATGAGAGTCGCGATGATCAGGTTGCCGCCGAGGAACACGCCGAGGCCGAACGTGATGGCGAACCAGATGCTCGGCGTGATGCCCTGGTTCATGAGGCCGACGGCGAACGCATCCGTCATCGACAAGCCGCGCACGAGGCCGCTGGCCTTGCGGGCAAAGGCAAGCTCTTCTGCCACGGATCCCCCCTTCCGGCGCCGGCCGGGGTGCCGGCCGGCGTCACACAGGCACTAAGGACGACAAGCGCTTGGTGCTCTCGGGCGCGGGCCCGATGGGGCATAGTACTCTGCTCGGCCGGCAAGGGCTACGGTCAATATGCGCCGGAGATGCGTCAGGGGAGCAGGCGGGCCGACTCGGCTGCGCACGCCGCAGCTCGCAACGAGAAGAGCCGGCGCCGGCGTCAGCCCTCGCGGCGGTCGTCCACCCGGTGGCAGGCCGTCTTGCCCTGACCGGCCGTGTCGCGCGGCAGCGCGTACGGGGCGTGCAGCTCGATCCTGGGCGACACCCCGACGGTCGTCTTGACGCCCGTCACGATCGCCTTGGACAGCCGCGCCTGCGCGTCGGCGCTCATCTCGTCCAGGCCGCGGACCTCGATCTGCAGCGTCAGCCGGTCGAGGTTGTTGACGATCTCGACGACCATGCAGAAGTTGCTGCCGAACTCGTCGAAGCGCACCAGCACCTCTTCGATCTGGCTGGGGAAGACCACCAGGCCGCCGACGGAGATGGCGTCGTCGCTGCGGCCGGTGATGCGGCCGATCCGCGGATGCGTGCGGCCGCACGGGCACGGCTCCCAGGTGAGCGAGCTGATGTCGTGGCTGCGGTAGCGGATCATCGCCGCGGAGTCGCTGGTGAGCGAGGTCCAGACGAGCTCGCCGGGGGCGCCGTCGGCGACCGGCTCGAGCGTCGCCGGGTCGATGCACTCCACATAGATGTGATCCGACCAGACGTGCATGCCCTCCTTGACCGGGCATTCGGCCGCCATGCCCGGTCCGAGGAACTCGCCCATGCCGTACTCGTTGAAGACGTCGACGCCCATGGCGGCGGCGAGCCGCCCGCGGCTGGACTCCGGCCACGGCTCGGCGCCGAACAGGCCGACGCGCAGCTTGGAGTCCTTGGAGAGGTCGATGCCGCGCTCCAGCGCCTTCTCGGCCAGGTAGAGCCCGTACGAGGGCGTCGTGCAGATCGCGGTCACACCGAGGTCGAGGATCAGGTCGATGAGCAGCTCCTGGCGGCCGATGCCGGCGGGGACGACGCCGATGCCGGCACGCTGCGCGCCGTACTGGAGGCCGATGGTCGTGGGCAGGCCGTGGCCGAACATGTTCTGCAGAAGGTCGCCGGGGCGGAGGCCGATCATCCACATCGTCCGCGCGTTGCGCTCGGACCAGCGATCCATGTCCTGGCGTGACACCCAGATGGGCGTGGGCTTGCCGGTGGTGCCGGACGTGCTGTGGACCTCGAGGATGTTGTCGAGGCCGCAGGTGCGCAGGTCGGCGGGATAGGCGTCGCGGAGCGTGGTCTTGTCGATCAGGGGCAGCCGGCGGATGTCGTCCAGGGAGCGGATGTCCGCCGGCTCGATGCCGGCCCCGCGGCACAGCTCGCGGTAGGCGGGGCTGGCCTGGCAGGAGTGGGCGACGATGGCCTGCAGGCGCTCGAGCTGGAGCGCCCGCAGGGCGCCGTGCTCGAGCATCTCGAGCTCCGGCTCGAAGCAGGTGCGGTCGGCCTGCGCGTGCGTCCCGTCAGTGTGCGCGGCGTAGGCGCGCGAGGGATCCGCGCGCGAGGGGTCCGCACCCGGCTGGCCTGGCGTGCTCATCAGGCCCCCACCTCCCCGCCGGCCCAAGGCGCGCGGGCCCTCCGGTGTGTGTCAGGCCTGTCGGTGCCGAATCCGGTGCCGAATCCGGTGCCGAATCCGGTGCCGAATCCGGTGCCGAATCCGGTGCCGAATCCGGTGCCGAGGGTGGAGCGCACAGACCCCTCGCGCACGGGCTTTCTCCCGCTCATGCCGGCTCCCCTCCCTCGGCTGCGCCCACGTGGCGACCGGCCGCGAACGCGGCCAAGTTCATCTCGAGGAAGCTCGCCGGCACGTTGGCGGCGATCGCCTTCTCCCACGTCTCGGCCGCGAAGGGCAGGTGCGTGGAGAGCGCGCCCACGAGCACGACGCCAGTTACCTTGATGCTGCCCGCGGCCTCACCTACGGCGTTGCCGTCCACGGCGATGACGCCGTAGCCGGCCGCGCGCGCCTCGCCGCCGGCCGCGCGTTCCTCGCCGCCGGCCGCGCGTTCCTCGCCGCCGGCCGCGCGCGCGCCGGCCGCCGCGCCCTCCGCCCGCATGCGCTCGATGGCGTCGAACGGGTAGGCGAACTCGCCCTGCGAGGCGAGCGGCGGCACGATCTGCTGCAGGTTGACGATGGCGACGCCGCCGGGCACGAGCGATGGCGCCAGGCGCAGACCCTCGGCCGACTCGAACGCCAGCAGGTAGTCGACCTCGCCGGGGCTGATGCTCGGCGCTACGACGGTCTCGCCGATGCGGATGTGGCTGCTCACGCTGCCGCCGCGCTGGCTCATGCCGCGGGTCTCGCTGAGCTTCACGTCGAGGCCGCCGAGCATCGCCGTGTCGGCGATGATGGCGGCGGCCATGATCACGCCCTGGCCGCCGACGCCGACGACCATCACGTCGTCGACGACGCCGCCGGCGTAGTGGGCGCGCGCGGCGCCGGCCGCGCCGGCGTGCGCCGCGAGAGCCGTCTTGTCGTCGGCGCTCATGCGTCACCTGCTTTGGTCGCGGTCGCCGGCGCGATCGCGCCGGGCTTGCAGAGCTGCGCGCAGAGCGAGCAGCCGGTGCAGGTCTCCGCGTCGATCGCCACCTTGTGGCGGTCCTTCCAGGTCGTTTCGGTGTGGCTCAGCGACGGGCAGCCCAGCTTCATGCACTGCTGGCAGGCGTTGCAGAGCTCCTCGTCGACCACGTAGGCCGCGCCACCGACCTTGCGCGGGAACAGCATGCAGGGCCGGTTGGTGATGAGCACGGCCGGGCCGTCGAAGGCGAGCCCGGCTTTAAGCGCGTCGAGGCAGGCCTGGTAGTCGTAGGGGTCGACGATCTCGATGTACTCGACCCCGAGGGCCTTACAGATGGCGGCGATGTCGACCGGTTTTGTCTCGGCCCCGGCGAGCGTCCTCTCGTTGCCCGGGTTGGTCTGGCCGCCGGTCATCGCCGTGATGCTGTTGTCCTGGATCAGCACGGTCACGTTGGTGCGCTGATGCACCGCGTTGAGCAGGCCCGTGAGGCCGGAGTGCAGGAAGGTGGAGTCGCCGATCACGGCGATCGAGCCTGTCTCGCTGCCGCCGGCGCGCGTGAAGCCCTGCTCCATCGGGATGCTGGCGCCCATCTCGACGGCGGAATGCATGTGGCTGACGGGCGGCAGCGTGGTGAGGTCGTAGCAGCCGATGTCGCCGTGCACGTCGAGATCGAGCTTCTTCATCGCCGTGGCCATGCCGCGGTGCGGGCACCCGGTGCACAGCACGGGCGGCCGCGGGATGACGCTGACGTCCTCCGCGGCCTTCTCCTGCGCCCAGCGCGGCAGGTCGAGGCCGGCCGCGAAGAAGCCCCGGCCGACCCGCACCGGCGTGAGCTCGCCCCACTGCGGGAACCAGCGCTTGCCCTCACAGGCGATGCCCGCCGCGAGCAGCTGCTCCTCGAGGTACGGCTCGAGTTCCTCGACCACGAAGAGCCGGTCGACGGTAGCGGCGAAGCGGCGGATCGCCTCGATCGGCAGCGGATGGATCATGCCGAGCTTGAGGAACGACGCGCCCGGCAGCGCCTCCTTTGCGGAGATGTAGGCAGCGCCGGCGCTGACGACGCCGATGCGCGCCACGCCTCCGTCGCGCAGCGGCAGGGCGGCGGGGCGCAGCGGCAGGGCGGCGGGGCCGGAGCCGGCGTCCGCCCCGGCGGCGACGTCCGCCCCGGCGGCCGGCTCGACGAAGGCGAGCACGCCGTCGGCGGCGCTCTGCTCCGAGAACCGGCGCAGGCGCTCGAAGCGCTCGAGCAGGCTGATGTGCAGCGGCCGCGAGAAGCGCGGCAGCAGGCAGTACTTCTCGGTCTTGCGGTCCGGCGGCTTGCGCTCCGGCGCCGGGCGGCCGGTCTCCTCGCCGCTCATCGTCTCGTCGAGCCGCACGATCGACTTCTGGTGCGCCACCTGGATGCTCAGGCGCACCATCACCGGCACGTCGAAGTCCTCGCTCAGGTCGAAGGCGAGCTTGACGTACTCGTAGCACTCCTGGCTGTCGGCGGGCTCGAGCATCGGCATGCTGCTGATGCGCCCGAAGTAGCGGTCGTCCTGCTCGGTCATGCCGCTGGCCATGCCGGGGTCGCCGGCGAGGCACACGACGAGGCCGCCGTTGACACCGGTGTAGACCGAGCTGATCAGCGGGTCGGCCGCCACGCTGGCGCCCGCGCTCTTCATCGCCGTCAGCGCGCGGGCGCCGCCCATGGCGGCCCCGAACGCCACCTCGTAGGCGACCTTCTCGTTGGTGGACCATTCGGCGTACACGCCGTCGTAGCCGGCGAGGCCGGTGACGATCTCGGTGCTGGGCGTGCCCGGGTAGGCGGCCGCGACCTGCACGCCGGCTTCCCACGCGCCCCGCGCGATCGCTTCGTTTCCGAGCATCAGGACTTTGTCCATGTGGCTCCTCCGCCAGTGGGGCAAGGTGACCCACGATACGCAGCCCGGTGATGCACCTGCAAGCTGGCGGGCTCGCAGTCTCGGGACATGGACGGATGCGGCCGCGAGCGGCGCGGCCGGGCGCGAGCGGGCGCAGCCGAGCGCGAGGCGGCGCGGCCGCGTGCGAGGCGACGCCGCCTTTCGTGGGTAGACTGTGCTCGAATCGGAGCGCGGAGGAGGCGGGATGAGCTGGCTGAGCAAGGCGATCGACGCCGGAGGCGACAACAGGTACGGCCTCGACGACATCGAGGATTCGCTGTTCCTCACGTCCGGCAACCGCTACGCCAAGACCTCGCAGTTCTGGATGCTGCTCGTGCTCGCCAGCGTCATCGCCGCCGGCGGCGTCGTGAGCGACTCAACGCCGGCGGTGATCGGCGCGATGATCGTGGCGCCGCTCGCCACGCCGATCTACGGCGTGGCGCTGGCCACCGTCACGGGAGCACGCCGCGACCTCCTCGCCTCCCTGCTCCTGCTCATCGAAGGCATCGCCGTCAACGTCCTGATCGGCTTCCTCGTGGGCATGTTCAGCATCGCCCGCATGCCGCTGGACGCCAACCCGCAGATCACCGGGCGCACGGCGCCGACGCTGCTCGACCTCGGGATCGCCATCACCGTCGGCGTGGCCGGCTCGTTCGCTCTCGTGCGCCGCGACGTCTCCAACATCCTCGCCGGCGTGGCGATCGCCATCTCGCTGGTGCCGGTGCTCGCCGTGGTCGGCATCACGCTCGGATCAGGGCGCCTGGACCTGGCGTGGGGCGCCTTCGTGCTGTTCCTCGTCAACGCCGCCGCCATCATCGTCGCCGGCGTCGTCGTTTTCGGCGCGGCCGGCTACGCGAAGCTGGCGATCGATCGCGGCAGGCTCCCCGGGCGCCGCGCCAAGGTCCTCATCGCCCTGTTCGTGCTCGCACTCCTCGTCCCGCTTGGCGTTGCCTCACTGCGCACGCTGCGCTACGAGCAGTGGATCGGCGCCACCGACACGGCCGCGCGGCAGTGGGTCCGGGGGACCGGCTGGCGCGTCGAAGACGTGAACCAGGTCGCCGGCGACATCGTCATCAAGACGATCGGCCCCGGCTCCTCGCCCCCGATCGCCGGCCTGCGGAGCGCGGTGCGCGCGCACGTGCCGCGGAACATCACCGTGAACGTCGTCGAGGACAGCGGGCGCACGACCGGGCTGTAGCGGGCGGTCTCAGACGGCCGAAGGCCGAGCCCTCAGCCGGCGGCGCCGGCCGGCAGGAGCGGAAGCAGCGCCTCGATGAGCCCCGGCAGATCGTGGCGCACGGTGTTCACGACCTCGCCGGCCAGGACCGCCCCGTAGTCGTGCACGAGCACGTTGCGCATGCCGATCGACTGGCTCCACGGTATCTCGGGGTGAAGCTGCCGAAAGCCTTCCGAGACCCGCCGCGCCGCTTCGCCGGCGACGATGAGCTGGTGAGCGATCGCGGAGAGGACGAGCGCGTCCCGCTCGACGGCGTCCACGGACCGCTCCCCCAGAAACGCGACGGCTTGCCGCGCCGCAAGGACCATGTCGAGAACGCAGGCCGGATCGCGGTCGTCAGGCAGCATAGACGAGCTCGGCGCTCTCCAGAATGGAACGGCGCCGCAGCCGGTTGCCGCCCTTCTCCACGGCCTCGCGGTTCACCAGGTCGACCTGGCGACCCATGATCGCGGCCAGCTCATCCCGCATCGCGGCATAGTCGAAGAGAGACCTCCCCGCATCGGGAGCGAAGCGGACCAGCACGTCGACGTCGCTTTCGGGGCCGAAGTCGCTGCCCAGCACCGAGCCGAACAGGGACAGCTCGATGACTCCCCAACGACGGCAGAACGCGGCGACGGCCTCCCGGTCGAGCCCGAGCCACGCCGCCGCGTGTCCCGCGGGCGTGAGCACTGCGGATCCCGCGGGCGTCCGCGCCGCGCCCGCCGGCTCCGCCACGCCGGCGAGACCCTGCAGCGCGGCGAACGAGGGATGCTCCACGACGGCCCGGTAGTAGGTGCGGTTGCCGTCCGCCTTGCGCGTGACGAGGCCGGCGCTCTCGAGGCGGACCAGGTCGCGCTGGACCTGGCGCAGATGAGCGCTCGTGAGCCTCTGCAGCTCGCGCTGGTAGAAGTCGCGCCCGGGCTCGCGCACGAAAGCGCGCAGCAGCGGTAGCAGGGTGGCGGAGGCGAAGAGGGCCGACACACCCGTTTGACGACTATTGGTAGTCACGACACTACGTATTGTAGTCGTCAGGAGCAAGGAATCGCAAGAGGCGAGAGGGAGCCCGGTCACGGGCGCAGGTGCGATGAACCGCAGATCCATGCCCCCAATCTGCGCCGAGGGAACGTGTGGACCCAGAGTGACGATGCCCCTCCCCCGTTGACGACCGGGCCTCAGATCCCCGCCGCGACCACCACGGTCCAGACCATCACCAGAACGACGAAGACGCGCTGCAGCAGGCCGGCGTAGCGCGCGAGGCCGCGGGCGGGGGCACGCTCCCCCTCGAGTGCCGGCGGCTTGCGCCGCCCGGGTCGCGCGTCGCGCGCGGCCGCGCCGAAGCCGGCGAACTGCGCCAGCAGCGCGACGGCCGCCAGGACCGTGAGCACGAGCGCGACGCGCGCGAGGCCGGCCGTGGCGTGCGTGCGCGTCAGGCCCCACGAGGTCAGCGCCATGCCGACGACCGCAGAGATGTAGGCGAGCATCGCGATGAGCATGTGCGCCGCGCCCTCGCGCGTGGGCTTCCGCCCGGGCATGTCGGTGTCGAAGCAGGCGAGCAGCGCCGAGCCTCCGCCCCACAGCGCGAAGAAGACGAGCCCGGCGAGCGAGCACGCGACTGCGGGCACGCTCACGCCCACGGCGGTCACCAGCGCGAGTGCGGTGAGGCCGCGGACCACGAAGGCGGCCTTCATCAGCCAGCCGTAGCGCCCCGTGGCCAGCCCGCTCATGCCCATGCTGAGCGCGCTCTGCTTGGGCGTGAGCAGCTGCACCACGACGACCAGCACCGCCCAGAGGACGGCGCCGGCGACGGTCAGGATGGAGAGGGCGGGCATGCGCCCACACTACAGGAGGCGACGCCGCTCGTCGTGATCACCACTTCTCGGGGTATCCTGCACGAGACACGCGCGTACGCGAGAAGGCGCGCGCACCCGACCCCGGAGGGCGGCGATGGCCGACAAATTGGACCCCAAAGACCTGCTCACGCCGCGCGACCCGGCGACGCTGCCGAACGGGCCCGGTCGCTCCCCGTCGACCCTCTACCCGGCCCTCGTGCAGGTGTTCGCGTCCAGCGGCGAGCAAGCGATGGACGTCAACGTCAAGAAGATAGGCCGCAAGCCCGACACGGTCCGCCAGGCGCTGCAGAAGGCGATCCGGAGCGCCGGCCTCAAGGGCAAGATGCGCGTCGGGCGCTACGGCGAAGAGGTCGTGCTGATCAAGCTCTAGGCCCGGCGCAGTTCAGGGCCGGCTTCGGGCGCGCCCCGGCCGGCGCGGCCGGCGGATCGTCGCTGCCGCGCCCCGGGCCATCGTCAGCGCATGCGGCGAGGATGCATGAGTAGAACCGGATGCATGAACAGACCGGCTCGCGCGAGCGGCGGCTTCCGGCGAGCGCTCGCTGCCGTCGCGGCCGCCCTGCTCGCGCTGCTCCTGCTGGCGCCGGCGGGCGCCGCGCTCGCCGCCTGCGGCGGGAGTGCGGGCGGCCCGGCGCCGGCGGCCACCTCAGGCGGCGCAGCGCCGACGGCAACCGCGAGGTCCGGCGCCGCCGGTGCAAGCCCCGGCGCCGGGACTGTCCGCCGCGACATCGCGTACGCCCACGCCTCGCCCTCCGAGAAGCTCGACCTCTACCTGCCGGCCAAGGGCTCAGCGCCGTACCCGGTGATCGTCGCCATCCACGGCGGCGGCTTCATGTCGGGCGACAAGGACGACGGCCAGGTGGCGCCCATGCTCCTGGGGCTCGCGCGCGGGTACGCGGTCGCGTCAGTCGACTACCGCCTCAGCGGCGAAGCGAAGTTCCCGGCGCAGATCGAGGATGTCAAGGCGGCGATCCGCTGGCTGCGCGCCAACGCCGGGCGGTACATGCTGGACCCGGCGCGAATCGTCGCCTGGGGCGACTCCGCCGGCGGCAACCTGGCTGCTTTGGCCGGCACGTCGGCCGGCGTCGCCGCGCTGTCGGACCCGGCCCTCGGCAACGCCGGCCAGTCCGACGCCGTGCAGGCCGTCGTCGACTGGTTCGGCCCCATCTCGATGCTCAAGGTCGACTCCGATTTCCGCGCCAGCCACGCCGGCCCGACGGGCCACGAGGCCCCGACGTCGTTCGAGTCGGAGTACTTCGGCGCCCCGCTGCGAACCGTGCCCGCGAAGGTCAGGGCCGCCGATCCCATCACCTACATCGGCGCCGGCGACCCGCCGTTCCTCATCGAGCACGGAGATGCGGACTCCACCGTCCCCGTGCAGCAGTCGCAGCGTCTCGCGGCCGCACTCAGACGGGTGCTCGGCCCCAACGCAGTGACGCTCAGGATCTTCCCGGGCGCCGGACACATGGCGCCGGGGATCTACTCGCGCGCCAACGCCCGCGCGGTGCTCGACTGGCTCGATGCCAAGGTGAGGTAGACGGCGCCCCCGATGCGGCGGGTCGGCGGCGCGGGTCCGCGCCGCAAGCGCGCGGGCATGGGTGTGCAGGCCGGGGAAGGACGGCAGCAGGCTGGGATGGATGTTGAGCATCTGCCCCTCATACTTGCGCACCAGAAACGGGGTGAGCAGACGCATATAGCCGGCAAGGCAGATGATATCCGCGCGATATTGGCGCAACACTTCAAGTATCGCGGCTTCATGGCTCGGTCGATCACGCGGAAAGTTGCGATGATCAACCACAGCGGTCGGCACAGTTTGAGCCGCCACGCCGTGCAAACCGCCAGCATCCGGACGATTTGTGAGCAGCAGAACCGGCTCGGCTGGGAAATCATCTGTTCGCATGGCGGCGGCCAAGGCTTCCATATTGGAGCCTCGCCCACTGAACAAGATGGCAACGCGTGGCTTCAAGCTGGCCAGCCCGGAGGCAAGTCAATTTGCACTTCGGCTGGCCCGTCACAGGCCTCGAGAACGCCAAGCTGGAATACTTGTTCTCCTTCCGCAGACAGAACAGCCTGGGCCATGGCGGCGTCTGCGGCCGCAACAACCAGCGCCATACCGATACCGCAGTTGAACACCCTGAGCATCTCCTCAGAGTCGACACCACCGGACCGCGCCAGCCAAGCGAAAACCGGCGGTAACGACCAGTTCGCGCCATCGATCAAAGCGCGCACACCATCGGGCAATACACGTGGTAGATTGCCGACTAATCCGCCACCAGTGATATGCGCCGCCGCCTTCAGCTTACCGGTCCGATGCAGCGCGAGCAGCGATTTCACGTAAATACGCGTTGGTGCCATCAGCGCTTGGCCGAGTGTGCTGCCGGATGCAAACGGCGCCGGGGCGGCCCAGCCGGCGTTTCCGGCTTCCAGAGGCGGCAAAAGGCGCGCAACAGCGCAACACAGAAGGCCGACAAAGGCGATGCCGATGTTGGTGTTGATAATGTTCAGCGTCGCGGTGGTCGGGGCGGCGAGCGTCGCGCCGCCCGTGGCGTTGGTCAGGAGCAGGAACATGGTTTCAGGCCCTTCCGCCGCGCC
>Ga0118677_10006711_pt1 | contig 19346 bp, 15 predicted proteins | sample AliMusrvi5mmetaG_FD_86154 | JGI IMG/M metagenome (GOLD analysis project Ga0118677, IMG submission 86154)
CGCCCAGATACTCCTCGATGTCGTCGGGATTGATCAGGCCGCAGTCGCGCAGCACGATTTTTTTCTGCCACTTGAAGAATGGCACGTCATGCCACAGCGGAATGTCCGCCAAGCCCTTGCCGTAGGCCACCGTCTCTGCAGTTAGATGGTCCCAGGTTTCAATCCGGCACAATGCCAGATCGTGGGGGATTTCGCCCTTGGCCACGGCAGCGACCACTTTTGGCACGGCGGCCGGAACCACTTTGCTCAGAATCACCAGCGGCAGGCCCGGCACGCGGATGTTGACCAGCGGTTCCTGCGCACAACAGCCGAAACAGCCGGTCTGGGTCAGGAGTGCCGGCACCTGCTGTGAATGCAGTTCGCGCTCAAACGCCTGGTACACCTCGTCGGCACCGGTGCCGGTGCCGCAGGTGCCCATGCCCACCGCGATGCGCGCCTGGGTGGCCGGCATCAGCTTGGCCAGCCCAAGCAGTCGCTTCTGTTGCAACGCCGCCGCATCCTGGATTTTCATTTTCTTTTTCCTCCTCTGGCAAGACCATTGACCAATTCCTTGAGACAGATTTCGGTGACATGACTCTGCATTTTGCCATCGACTTCGACCACCGGCGCCAGCGCGCACTGGCCGAAACAAGCCACGGTTTTGATGGTGAACCGCTTGTCGGCGGTGGTCAGGAAGATTTTTTCAGCCCCTTCCTCTTCCTTTAGATTGAGCAGGCGCTTGAGCGTCTCGAGGCGCGCTTTGGAGCCGCGCGTGTGGCAGGCGGTGCCCCGGCACACCACCAGCGTGTGCTCGCCTTGTGGCTGGAGATTGAAAAACGCATAGAACGTGGCGACACTGAACACCTGCGAAACCGGCACGCCGACCTTTTCCGCCACGTATTCCAAGGTTGCGGCGGGCAGGAATTTGTACGGGTGCAGGTTTTGCAGGTCTTCCAGAATGCCCAGCAATTCGCCGGGCTGACCCCGGCGCCGCTCGATCACTTGGTCCATGGCGTCCGGCGTCATCGGCGCCGGCGCGTGGGCTGAGGCTTTGCTGCGTTTTGGCCTGGGGGATTCGCCGGCTGCAACAGGAGCGGGAAGGCCATGCTTGCGGTGTCTGAGGAGTTGTTTCATACCTTTCGAGGTGATGGCATTTTTGCGCCAATCGGAATTGTTGTGAGTAGTACGATTCAGCATTCTCTGCTTTGCAATCAAAAAATGCGCTTTTTTCACAAGCGGAGCCCGCGGGCGTCGCGGCGTTCTGTCAACGGAGAAGCGAATCGATCCGGTGCCGGACAAGTCGGTGGGGATGGCGTGTGCTGGCATCCCTTCAGGATGCGGGTTTTTTCTCTCCGGTGACCGGTGGTATCGGTCGCCGATGGCACCCTCAACCACCGGCTAATGGCTGGGATGCCTCCGGCATCAAGAAGCACCTCAATCCGCAATCCGCAATCCGCAATCCACGATCCTCAATCCCCAGTTTTGAGGACCTTGATGAAGGCGTCCTGGGGGATGTTGACCTTGCCGAAGAGCTTCATCTTCTTTTTGCCTTCCTTCTGCTTTTCGAGCAGCTTGCGCTTGCGGGTGATGTCGCCGCCATAACACTTGGCGGTGACGTTCTTGCGCATCGCCGAGATGGATTCTCGGGCGACGATTTTGCCGCCGACGGCGGCCTGGATGGCCACCACAAACAGATGCGCGGGAATGACCTCCTTGAGGCGGGTGGCCAGGGCGCGGCCATAGGCTTCCGCCTTGTCGCGGTGCACGATGGTGGAGAACGCCTCGACCGGATCGCCGGCGATGAGGATGTCCATTTTGACCATCTTGGCGGCGCGGTAGCCGGAGTGCTCGTAATCCATCGAGGCATAGCCACGGGTCATCGACTTGAGCTTGTCGTTGAAATCCACCAGGATTTCGGCCAGCGGCAGCACGCAGGAGAGGATCACGCGGCTTTCATCGATGGTTTCGGTGTGGGTCACCTCGCCGCGTTTTTCGAGCACCAGTTGCATCATGTCGCCGATGTATTCGCCGGGGACCATGATATAGACCTTGACGATGGGCTCGAGGATTTCCTGGATGGTTTGCGGCTCGGGAAAAAGCGAGGGGTTGTCCACGACGAGTTCCGAGCCGTCGGTTAGAATGACATGATAGATCACCGACGGATAGGTGGAGATCACGTTCATGTCGAACTCGCGGCGCAGGCGCTCCTGGATGATTTCCATGTGCAGCAGGCCGAGGAACCCGCAGCGGAAGCCGAAACCCAGCGCGGTGGAGCTTTCCTGCTGATAGGTGAACGCCGGATCGTTGATCTGGAGTTTGCCCATCGCCATCTTCAAGGACTCGTAGTCAACCGAATCAACCGGATAGATTCCGGAGAACACCATCGGCTGGATTTCCTTGTAACCCGGCAGCGCCTCCGGGCAGGGGTGGGTGACATCGGTCATGGTGTCGCCGACCTTCACTTCGGCGGCGGACTTCATGTTGGCGATGACGTAGCCGACGTCGCCGGCATTCAAGATTTCGCAGGCGGTCATCTTGGGGGTGAAGATGCCGACCTCCTTGACCTCGTAGTGGTTGCCGGTGGCGAAGAGCTTGACCTTCTGGCCGCGCTTGACCGAGCCGGAAAACACCCGGACGTAGGAAACCACGCCGCGGTAGGCGTCGTAGAGCGAATCGAACACGCCGCAGCGCAGCAGCTTGTCGGGGTTTTCCACCGGAGCGGGGACGCGGGCGATGATGGCCTCGAGGATGTCCTCGATGCCGATGCCGTTTTTGGCGGAGGCCGGGATGCAATCCTCGGCGGGAATGCACAGGATCTCCTCTAACTGGCGCTTGCACTTGGCCACATCGGCGGCCGGCAGGTCGATTTTGTTGAGGACCGGGATGATCAGCAGGTTCTGTTGGGTGGCCAGATGCAGGTTGGCGACGGTTTGGGCCTCCACTCCCTGGGCGGCATCAACCATCAGGATGGCACCCTCGCAGGCGGCCAGGGCGCGCGACACCTCATAGGAAAAATCGACGTGGCCGGGCGTGTCGAGCAGGTTGAGCTTGTAGGTTTTCCCGTCCCTGGCGGTGTATTCCATGGCCACCGGGTGGGACTTGATGGTGATGCCCTTTTCGCGCTCCAGGTCCATCGAATCGAGGAGTTGGTCCTGGCGCTGGCGCAGCGTGATGGTGCGGGTGGACTCCAGCAGGCGATCCGACAGCGTGGTTTTCCCGTGGTCGATGTGGGCGATGATCGAAAAATTGCGGGTCAGCTCGGTGGACATGGAAAGGGAAAGCGGCGGGGCGGGGCGGAAGGAAAGCAGGAATTCGCCGACTAGGCACGAAAAATCCAGCGCGGAAAATCGGCGGGCTTGCACGGATTGGGGAAACTGGTAGGCTGTTCGCATGGAAACAGGTGGGGGAATGTTGATCGCGGCGCCGGAACGCTGGGATGAGGCGTGTTTTGCGCTGCCGGCGGTGCGGGCGATGGTGGCCTCCGGAGTGGACGTCGGAGTGCTGTGTGCGGCCGAGCAACGGGCGTTTTGGGAGCCACTGGCGGACTTGGCCCTGCTCGATTTCCCAGCCAAGGCAAGGCCGCGGGTGCTGGCGGCCGAGTTGGCCGGCAAGTGGCAGGCGGCGCTGGTGTGGGAGCCGGGCCTGGCGGCCGAAGCCTGCCTGCGGGCACGCATCCCGCGCCGTCTCGGCCCCAATCAGCCGGCCCTGAAAAAGTACCTGACCCATCCGGTGCCCCTGGCGGCGGCGGGCCGCCCGCTGGAACACCGCGTCCGGCATTACCTGGCGGTGGTGCACACCCTGGGGCTGGATACCGCCCGGCCGGAATTTTTCGAGCCGGTGGCACTCGGGCTGCCGCGCCAGCCGCGTTCGCTGTTGCTGAGCCCGGACTCGGATTTCGGCAGCACTCACGAGTGGCTCGTGGAGCGCTGGGCCGAGGTCGCATTGGCATTGCAGGCGGCCGGTTGGTCGCTGACCATCGCCGCCAGGACGGCGGGCAGCCGGGTGGCCGATGCTTTGTTAGGCAGGCTCGGTGGCGAGCTGCCGGTTTTGAGGATTGGTTCGCTTGCCGGCGCGATGCCGGTGCTGGCGGCGCAGGCACTGGTGGTGGCCGCCGATGGCACCTTGCCGCACGTTGCCGCGCATGTGGGAACGCCTTGTGTGACGTTGTTCGGGCCGAATGATCCGGCGTGGAAGCGCCCGCTGGGCAAGGGTCACGCCACCGTCTGTCGGCACGTGGAATGCGCCCCGTGTTTCCTCGCCAAATGTCCGTTGGATCGGCGCTGTCAGAACGAACTGAGCGTCGCGCGCGTGCTCGCCGCCATAGAGGGGCACGGGCGGCTTTGGCCTTCGTAGCCTCAGACATCCTGAGCCGTGACTGGAAGTGGTGGTATTTTGGGAAACTGGATGAGCCCATCTGAATCCGGGCAGGATTCCCGGACCCCGGTGGCGCGGGCATCCTTGCCCGCTGCCAAGCCGCTGATAGGATCATACATTCTCCCCAGGGATCAGGATGTCTGAGCCTTGGCGAAGTTGGCCCGCCCGTGAGTTGCGATAAAGCCAGCCCACCCTCACTTCGGCTCATCCTCCGGTGCCACCGCCTGAAGGCGTTTTCGAGGCCCGGCTCAGGTTTATCATTAACTCCACAGCGGTCTGACGATTCCCGGATTCTTCCATGATCCCGGACTGTTTGAGTGCCCCACGCAGCGTTTCCAACGTGCTCTCGGCGCTACGGTCTTCGGCGATGCACCGGTTCAGCAAGCCCACCAGTTCGGGGTGCTTGTCCAAGCCGTAACTGTTTTCCCGGGGATACTTCACGCTGAGTTGGGCATACTCATCGGCCAGCACCCACCGCGTTGCCAGCAACGCCAGCGCGTCGCGCCGTGTCAGGTGGCGGGTTCCATCGTGAACAACGCGCTCGGGAAGGTGCTCCACCGCGGCCAACAATTCGCGGCAGGACGCGCGCAAGGTGGCCGGGTCGGCAATCCATCGGGCGGCGGAAACCCGCTCATCCACGGTGACGGCAGGGTTTCGCGCGTAGGGAACTAACGAATTCTGAACGGCATCTTCCGTCCAATGGGGTGCCGTAGCGGAGGGATTGCGCTTGGAAGTGGACCTGCCGATGTGTTGGCTCAGCACCCTGAAAGCGCTGACGCGCACGCAAGCGGCCGGGTCATTCCACATATCTAACAATCTAGTCAAACCAGCCGCATCCCGCGGTTCTCCTTGTGCCATGACCGCCTGCTCGCGGACCGTGGCATCGGCATCGTGGGTTGCCGCGCGCACCGCATCCGCCATGGCCGGCACCGACGGACTCCACCGGGCGAGACTCGGCAGCACCGCGGCGCGGATGGCAGGGCGCGGATCCGTCGCGAGCTTCAGCGCGCCCTCAACCACATCCGGGCGGCTGCGACGGCCGGATCCCAAACAGTCGAGCCTGAGGCCTATGTCTCCCGGTTCGTTACAGCGCTGGAGTTCTCTAACCAGAAACGCAACCTCGTCCTCGCGCTCGCACAATTCCGACCATGCCGCCCATCCAACCTCGGGCACTTCGTCGTGAATCCTCGAACGCAGCACGGCCAGTTGTGCCGCGGTGTACGCCCCATTTTTGACGTCACTCCACGCCATCATCGCTCCGCAATATCGCATCTGAGGGTCGGAATCCTGGAGCAGTTCCATGGCTAGGACCACCTGCCGCTGCCCCGCCCACTTGAAGAACCAGTCGCCGCTCCTGTCACCAAGACTGCCACGTGGCTCGACCACATGCACCCAGGCCAGGCGCAGCAACCACAACGGCGGAGCCAGCACAACGAACGCAAGGGCACCCGCCAATCCCACGGACATCCCGGCCATGACATATCTGCGGCAGCGCTTTGTGCGCTTCCGCCACCACAGCATCATACCCAGCCCCGATCCTAACAAAATGAAAACCGCTGCCACCCACGGCCACCAGCGCCGTCCGGGAGTATGCAAGGGTGGCGGGCTTTGGCCGAATGCCGCGTACAGTGCCCGCATGCTGGAATGCCCGTCGCAGCGCTTCCTGAATTCCGCCAGCGTGGGAACGTCACTGACGGTGATGGTGGCCGGGATGGGCGAGGCCAGCCAGTGGTGCGCCGCCACAAACCGTGGCGTCACCTCGCCACTCACCTCGGGCTCCTCGACCCACGAGTATCGCACCGGCTCTAACCGAATCCCCAGCACCGCCGGACATTTCCGCGCGCCCCTGCCGTCGCTGGCCAGCGTCACCAGCAGTCGCGCGTCCAGATTGACCTCCGGATTGGTTTCCAGCGACGCGCACCATGCGTCCGCCGCTGCCGCCGCCGCGGTGAAATCCATGGCGGCCTCGTCATCTAGCAACAATGGCGGGAATCCGATCTCGCGGTACACCTTTCCCGCCAGCCCATATAGAATGTCCGTCCGCTGCCGCAGGTCGGTGGCGAGTGGCTTGCCGTCTGCGTCGCGAAGTTGCCGCCATGGTTCCGCACCCATTGCGGCTGATAACGACCGCGTCGAGCCAGCGCCGCAACAACACCGCGCGGCCCATCTGCGGGTCGCCATCCAGCGCCATTTCCAGCGCCGCCTGCAGGCGCAAATCGCTCGCGGAACAGGTTGCAAGCACCAATGACGCGGAGGGCATTGACGGCAGCTTGTGCTCGCGGGCGTAGCGCAATGCCGCGCCATAACTGGTGAACACCCGCTGCGAGTGCTCGTCTTCCGGCAGCATCTCCAAACGGAAGACTGCCGGTCCGGCATCCACCGCATAATGCACCCCGCCCGGACCGCTCCGCTCGATCCACAGCGACTTGCCCGATCGGAACCAGGAAAATCAGTTAGATCCGCTGCCGGGCCGTTCAGGGACCCAGCGCACGCCCCACCAACTTATCCCCACCAGCGCGAGCAGGAGCGTGATTTTTGTTAGACCTGACGCGATTTTCGACATGGATGAAGCGACTTGTATGCACACTGAAGGATATACCGTCAAGGGAAAGGAGAAGCTCATGCGCAGGCACGAGCCTGGAGTGCGGTGACTTGTCACCGCTTTGGGAGGGGGCGGACTTGTCCGCCGCGGCGCGGAGTGTCCATGACGGCCCAAGTGATGCATGCGCGGAAGATCTAAGGCGGGAACAGGAAGCGCTCTCGCAGTCCTGTCTGTTGTCTTGGCTGAAGACCGCACAGAGGACTGTGCGGACTACGCCTCATTCCAGATAGGTCACCGGTGGCAGCCGTGGCAGGGTGTCGCCCTTGATCTTATAGTATGCAAACGGACGCTGGGTGGACTTGTCCACGAGGACCAGCACGTCGGTGTCAAAGCCGGCTGCTTTGTCCGCCGGGTTGGCCCATCGCGAGAGCCTGAGCACAACGCATTTCCCCTGATAGAGTTTCGCGCGGACCGGTGTTGATAGGTCGTCCTTCAATCCGACGAGGCCGGCCAGTCCAGCAACCACAGCCGGCGGCATTTTGAGCATTGTTCCATCCGCCAGCGCCCGGCCATTGAGGAAATGGTCCACGGGGGTTAGCAAGGCGTCTTCCATCAGATCCAGCGACTCTTGCTTGGTCGGATAGGGGCCCTCATAGGCCAGTGCCGGAGGCCCGCAGCAGCGGCACATGAGCCGCACCGCCGTGTTGGGCAGATGCATGGAGAGCCAATCATGCCCGGCGATGAGACAGGTGCCGGTGCTGCGGAAGCAACGGCTCGCGGGATCGGGGTTGAACGATTCGAGGGTGGGCGCTCCGCGCGAGCGCAGCGTCGGCGCGCCGTTCAGATAGGCCGCCACGCCGCCGCCGAAAAATCCACTCACCGGGTTGAGGATCAACAGCAGCGCATAGGCAAGCCAGGCGCGCTGGCGCAAGGCGCGCCACAGCGCGACGAGCCCGGCCGGAGCCACCAGATAGGAAAGCGGACCGAGGAAGGCGAGCGCCCAGCACGTCGTGAGCAGCAGCAGCGCGCGGACCCATGGGCGGCGCGGGAGTTGAATGGATGGATTCATGGGAGATCGAGGTTAGGAACGGACGCTGCGGGCTCGCGGCGTCAGGGTGCCCCAAGCACACGGAAGGGTGTCTCATCACCTGGGTTCCCGCAAGGGAATTCCTGACAGGGCATGGCAGGCTGGGGGAGTCCGGACTTTTGTCCGCGCGGCAAGGTTCGCTAGGGTCTCGCGGCCCAGGTCACCGCGTTGGCCAGGATCTTGCGAATCTCCGGCTGGAAATAGATCGGGCGGCTCTCGTGACCGGCCTGGAAATAGAAAACCCTGCCCTTGCCCACGGTCCAACAGTAGCCTTGGATGCATGCTTCCCTCACGCCGTCGGTGTGAATGTGCGTGCCGCCGAAGGGCGTTGCCGCGGCCGGTGGCACCGCGTAAGGGTCGCTGTAACGTTCCTCGTCTTCGATGGTGAACTCTCTGGCAACACCTTTGGCAATGGGATGGTCGGCCGCGGTGACCTTGATCACCGTCTCCCGGTTGTCGCAGACATAGGCCGCGAAGGAACACGGCGTGCCCATCAGAAGTTTGTTAGGCTTGGAGAAATGTGCGGAGTGCAGCGCGATGAAGCCCATGCCCCCGTCCCTGACGCGGCTCTCGATCCTTGTCGCGAGCGTGTCGGCCACCTGCTCGTGTTTCTGGTGGCCCCACCAGATCAGCACATCCGTCCTGGCGAGCAATACTTCCGGCAATCCCTGTTCCGCGTCGCTCAGGTTGGCAATCACCACCTCCCAATCCGTCATCTCCTCCGACGCGCGCAATCCCTCGGCGATCGCCGCGTTGATGTCGTCCGGATAAACGTCGCTCGGCGCCGTCCCCTCGGACCATACCACCACGGATTTCCCCGGCGTCGCCATGAGGGCCTGTTTGTTCATTGGTTCTTGTTGTCTGGCAATCACTCCGGCGGCCTCACCCGTGGGCAACCGTCGTGATTGATGAGCGCTGAGGCTATCCCGCCCGCATCCCGCGCGCAATGCGATATCCGCGGGCTGCCCGATTTTCCGCGGAAGGGGGCCCCTCCTGCCTGCTTCGGACGGCGTGGAAACGGAACCCGTGTCCCCCCTCCACAGCGCACGTGGCACTTGACAGGAGTCATCACCCTGGCTAGACGCTTGGGCATGCACCAGAAAATCCACGAGTTGCTAGACCGCGTCGAGCGCCACCACGGCGTGCGGGTTGTCTATGCGTGCGAATCCGGCAGCCGTGCCTGGGGCTTTGCCTCGCCGGACAGCGACTATGACATCCGCTTCATTTTTGTCAGGCCCGCGGCTTCCTATCTGTCAGTGGCCGAGGGTCTTGAGTCGATTGAGCTGCCACTCGACGGGCTGTTGGGTGCGGGCCGGGGAGTTTGAGTATGAGGCGCTGGTGAGTGAGGCGGAAGAGGAATTGGCCCGAATACAGGCGCCGTTTCAGCATTCAAGCCTGCCGGAGCAACCGGACCGGGAACGGGTGAATGAGGTGCTGGTGGAAATCAGGAGCGGGTTCTAGGGAGGCTTGTAGCTGCGCTCTGTGAGCGTCGCAGCCAAAGAGATGCGCTTTCAACATGCGCAGCGACTGTCACAGACCACCGCTACAAGACGCATGGCATTACAAGCGCAACTACCAACTGGCGGCGAGACGCCGCCATCACGGCCTGCCGCGGGACGCGGCAGGCACCTGCATCGACGGTCACAGGCCGTCGCAGTCACGCGATGGTTTGCGGGAAGTCCGGGCAGAGCGGGGAGGCGGCGAGGGGCGTGTCGGGGTCGGCCTTGAGGAAGAAATTCATGCTGCCGGAAGTGTCGCAGAACCAGACCTCAAGCGCGCCGGCTTCAAACAGGAGGCGGCGCTTTTCATCCATCGCGGGCCGGGTGTTGCCAGGGGACAACACTTCAACACATATCTCCGGGGCGATGACGAGCACGTTGTCGCGCAAGGCCCGGCATCGCAGTTTGTCGGAAATCCAGATGACATCGACGCCGCGGATTCCCTTCGCCGTGGAAATCGGGCATTCGGCGAGCACCTTGCCGCCGGGGAGATGGAACAAGCGATGAATGATATCAGTTTGTCGAAGCGAATGATTGAAGCCGGGTGGAGGACTCATGAGAATTTTGCCAAAAGCATCGGACTCCACCCGTCCTTCAATTTGGGCCAGGCATGGATCGGCACAGATTTCCTTCCAGCGGGCCAAATTGAAGGCGTGCCAGTCGTGGATCCCAGGGAGTTTGAGAACCGCTTTCATGATATGAGTATGCGCTGGAAAGGGGTTGGATGCAAGGCGGATTTCATGGGATGGCGCGCCCTCAGCCGAGGCCGTTGTCTAACAAAAAGCTCTGGACCGTGCAATAGAAGCGAGAGCGGATGAAGGCCGCCTGGCTGGCCTGGCAAAGCTCGTTAGGATCGATGGTTTCGCCGGGGCCGAAGTGGTGGACGGCCTCAAGGGCGAGGCGCGCCTGGTTCAAGGCGCTATACCAATGGAAGGCGTCGTCACGGGTGATCCACACGTCACCGGGGCCACCGGCGGCTTCGAGCCTGGCGGACTCGATGGCGATGAGGACGGTTTTGAGGTGGGTGAGGAAGCCCTCGCGGATGTCAGGGATGACGAACTCCTCCCAATCGTGCCAGTCGGCGGTTTGGTTCATGTTGGCGCCCACCTGGGTGGCCAGATCGAAGCCGGCGCCCTGGGCATCGCGGAGAATGCCGAGGAGCAGATGCCAGTCGGAGGTGTCCTCGACCTCGATGCGGAGGCCGCCTTCGGGTGAGGGGGCGAGTTTCATGCGGCCTTTTCGAGCGAGGTTGTTAGTTGGTGGCCCTGGAGTTGTTGGGCATAGAACTCGGCCTTCTCGCGCTGGCCGGACCAAACGATGGAGCGTCCCTGTTTGTGGACTTGCATCATCATCAGCGCGGCCTTCTGTTCGTTGTAGCCGAAGATCTTCATGAGCACCCAGGTGACGTAGCCCATCAGGTTGACCGGATCATCATGCACCACGACATTCCACGGCACATCGAGCGAGGCGTCTTCGCGCGTGCGGGTGATGGTTTCGGTGTCGGCCATGGCGATGATTCAGTTAGGTTGGAGTGAGGCGACGGCGGGTGGCTCGACCCATTTGCCGTGCTCGCGGATGAGGTCGGTGAGGCGGGCGACGGCGTCGCTTTCCGGGATGTTGAACTGGACGGCGGTCTTGCCGACATAGAGGTTGATTTTGCCGGGCGCGCCGCCGACATAGCCGAAATCCGCGTCGGCCATTTCGCCGGGGCCGTTGACGATGCAGCCCATCACGGCGATGCGCACGCCCTTTAGGTGGCCGGTGGCGGCACGGATTCTCTGCGTGGTGTGTTGCAGGTTGAAGAGCGTGCGCCCGCAACTCGGGCAGGCAACATAGTCGGTTTTGAAAATGCGGGTGCCGGCGGCTTGCAGGATGTTATAGGCCAGCCGCAGCGAGCGGCCGGGGGCGGGCTCGACCCTAACAAGGATGGCGTCGCCGATGCCGTCGCACAGCAGCGAGCCGAGGTTGCGGGCGGCGGTGATGGCGGCATCTAACAAAAACTCCGCGTCGTCCGTGGCGACGTCGCGCGGTGGAGGATACAGCGTGTCCTTGAGCAGGATCGGATGGCGGGGATCGGCGCGGGCGGCGAGCAGGCGATAGGCGTGGATGACGTTCATCTCGGCGCCGTCGGCAACGGTGATGAGTTGCGGGCTGGCGGCCGCGTTGAGTTCGGCGATGGCGGCGTCATCGCGCGGGTCGAGTTCGCGCGCGCCGGATTGTTCGAGGATGATTTCGGGTTTGAAATCGCCCATGGCGGGGATCTTGTGGGCGATGGCATTCCAGCGGTCCTGGGTGGTGAACACGCGCACGCTGCGCTCGCCGCCGAGTTCGTGGCCCATCACGGTGATGACCGAACTACTACGACGCTCGTAGGAGAACGGATCGTAACTCGCGGCGGTGGCTGCGGCGTCGCGCCGCAGGCCGTGATCGCGGCGTCTCGCCGCGAGTCCGGGATAAGCGCAGCCAACCCACTCCCATCCGTCCAATCCCGCCTTCCCAGGATTATCCAACACATATTCCACCTGGTTGCGCAGATCCTCGCCATCGCGGATGAGGTGGTCATAGCTTTCCTTTTGCCAAATCGTGCCGCCAATACCCAAGCGTTTGTCCATCTCGTGCGCCGTGAAGCTCTTCCACGAATGTAATATCTCCTCCAACTCGTATCCCGCGGCAGGTTTGAGAACCGCATGCACGTGATTCGGCATCACGCACCAGGCGAGCAACGTGTAGCGCACTCCGTCGAAATGCCGCAGGGCACCGGCCACAAGACTAGCGAACTCATCGTTGCGGAGCAGGCACGATCCGTGACCGCGGTCCAGCTCGGGATCAATCACGGCAGCCTGGAGCTGTGCAAGCTGGTTGCGCAGGGAGAGCATTTGCTCCAGGGCGCTGCGGGAGCCACCGGCGCGGGCATGGGTTTCCAGCAGATCGAGCAGGGCCTTGCGCTTGTGGCGGTAATGGTCCAGGACAGTGGTCGGCAGGGAATCGGCGAGGCGGAAGGTCACGGCGTACGTGCCGCCAGGCAGTTTCCAATGGGGGAGGTAGGTGGCGTCGGTTTTTTGGACTTTTTCCCAATCGATGTGGATGGAGGAGGCGTCTTCGGAGAGGGAGCGGCTTAAAGAAGACTGGCCGCGAGACGCGGCCATCACGGCCTGCGGCGGGACGCCGCAGCCACAGGCACGCACGAGCGCCGTGGCGACGGGGATTTCGTGGATGGAGTCTTCGGTGAGGGAGACGCGGATGGTGTCGCCGATGCCGTCGGCGAGCAGTGAGCCGATGCCGATGGCGCTTTTGATGCGGCCGTCCTCGCCATCGCCGGCTTCGGTGACGCCGAGGTGGATGGGGTAATTCCAATCCGGGCCTTCGGCGGCGAGGCGGGCGACGAGCAAGCGATAGGCCTCGATCATGACCTTCGGGTTGGACGCCTTCATGGAAAAGACCAACTGGTGGTAGTCGTCGTCGCGGGCGATGCGGGCGAATTCGAGCGCACTTTCGACCATGCCCAGAGGGGTGTCGCCATAACGGTTCATGATGCGGTCGGAGAGCGACCCGTGATTGGTGCCGATGCGCATGGCGCGGCCGAGATCCTTGCAGCGGCGCACCAGCGGGGCGAAGTCGGCGCGGATGCGTTCGAGTTCCTCGCTGTACTGCGCGTCGTCATACTCACGGATGGCGAATTTTTTTGTATCGGTGTAATTGCCCGGGTTGACGCGGACTTTTTCGACCCATTTGGCGGCCTCCATGGCGGCGTCGGGTTTGAAATGGATATCGGCGACGAGCGGGACCTGGCAACCGGCGGCGCGGACATCGCGGGCGATGTGTTGGAGGTTGGCGGCGTAGGTTTTGGTCTGGGCGGTGATGCGGACGATTTCGCAGCCGACCTCGGCGAGGGCGAGGATTTCGGCGACGCAGGCCGGGGTGTCGCGGGTGTCCGCGGTGATCATGGACTGGACGCGGATGGGGTGGCGGGCGCCGATGCCGAGGTTTCCCACCCACACCTCGCGGCTGGGCCGGCGGGTGTAGCTGAGCAGATCCGGGCAGTAGGGCAGGGGCGCTGGCGGGGTCATCTGGACAATGCATAGACGAAAAACGGACGTCCGGCAACGCCGACGGCGCATTCTTTGAACCGAATCCTGACATTTGAACGACAGATTCAGGAATCCTTACCTGTGGGAAGTGAGGCGTGAATGGAATTAGCGGGACGAAGATGACCACGGATGAATAGGATTACACGGATTACACGGATTAAGAATTTGGGGTGGGGTAAATTGGAGGGCCGGGATAGCTCGCGGAAGAAACCACTGAGGGCACTGATTGAAGATTTCTTCTCACTGTGCTCAGAGGCATTCAGTGGCCCCAGTGGTTTCTTGCTCCCGATTCACCCCACCAAGTCACGCTTCCACCCCCACTCCAAGTCTTCCTCTTCAATCCGTGTAATCCGTGGTTCATCTAACCAAACCACAAGCTCAAGCGACCGGTGGCGGGCGGCGAATTTACCTAGCCTTTACAGACAGCGGCGGCGGCTTGGATTATTAGACAGTGGCTTGCCGGCGCTGCGATTGCCGCGCGCGGGCCTTGCCGCGCTGCGCCGAATCTGCCAGGCTGTCTCCATTGCCATGAACGAACCCGTCATTCTCGTGATCGAAGACGATCCTGCCGTGCGCCGCGGGGTGGTCGATGTGCTGGCATACGCAGGCTATCAAACCCTGGAGGCGGCCGACGGGCACGTCGGCATGGAAATGGCGTTGCAGGCGAGCTACCGGTTGCTGTTGTTGGACCTGGTGCTGCCCGGGCCGTCGGGATTTGACATCCTGCAGGCGCTGCGGCGCAAGCGGCGAGGCCAGGCGGTGATCATTCTTTCGGCGCGTGGCGAGGAAAACGACCGGGTGCGCGGCCTGACCACCGGTGCCGACGACTATGTGGTCAAGCCGTTCAGCATGAAGGAATTGCTGGCGCGGGTGGATGCGGTGCTGCGGCGCACCTGCGAGCGGGCGGCACCGAGCGACGAGCGGCCGATTGAGGGCGGCGTCGCGGATTTCAGCCTGCGCCACCTGCAGTTTGACGATGGCCGGCGCGAGGATCTGTCGGAGCGCGAGGCGGAGTTGCTGCGCTATCTGATGGACAGCGCGGGGCGGTTGGTCACGCGGGAGGAAATTCTGCAACACGTCTGGCATTTGAACCCAAGCCGCACCGAAACCCGCACCATCGACATGCACATCATGCACTTGCGCACCAAGCTCGGCGACAAGGACCAGGCCAGCCTGGTCACGGTGCGTGGCAAGGGCTATCGGTTCGGTGGATCTAACAACCCATGAAACCCGCACGAAGTTGGCTGATCTGGCTGGCACTGGCCGTGTGTGCGGCGACGGTGTTTGGCGCGATGACCTGGCTGACGCGCAGCGTGCTGGCCGCCGAGCGCCGGCGCCTGGTCGCCGAGCACGAGCGCGTCGCCGCGGAACAGCGCGCGGATTTGGAAGAACGCACGCGGCTGGCGTTATGGCGGATGGATGCGCTCGGCGCGGCGATTTTGTTGCGGGAAAACCGCCACCCGCCCGAGCAATTCCGGCTGGGCTTGCGCTTGCAGTTGCCCGATCCCGACGCGCCCGCCGCTGACCTGCTGCCCGGCAACGAGCCGGAAATGATGCTGCATTTTCAAATCCAAAAGGATCGCGGGCTGACCTCGCCGGAGGTGGCTGCCGCCGGATCCAGCAAGATGGGTGTGGCGGCCGGGCCGTGTGCCGAGCGGCTGCAACGCCTGCGCGCCCTGTTGGCCAGCCATCCGCTGGCGGGCACCGAATGGTCGCAGCTCAACCGCGCCGCCGAGGTGGGTGAAACCACATGGAACGGCCTGCCCAAGCAGGCCAACGAACAGGTGATGAACAACGGTTTGCTGCGCCAGAACAAGTCGGGCGATCAAGTGCGCCAGGACGCCACCTATCAGATCAACAGCAGTGCCAACGAGCAAATGCGGCGGGCCAAGGCGGTCGCCGCGCAGCAGGTTGCCACCGGTCAGGCCGACGCGCCGGCGATGGGCTTCGAGGGCGTCGCGGAGGTCGGCCAGATGCGGGGTGTTTGGTTAGGTGAGGAGTTGCTGCTGCTGCGGCAGGTGATTTTGAATCATCCGGCGGCCGGCTCTAACAATCCCGGGGGCGCTCGCGAAACCGTGGTGCAAGGGGCGTGGGTGGATGCGCGGGTGCTGCGGGGGATTTTGCTGGAGGAAATCGCCGACTTGCTGCCTCGCGCGCAACTTGTCGCGGCCGATGCCGGGCCGGCAGCGGTCAACCCGCTGGCGCTGGTGTCCTTTCCCTTCCGCTTGGAACGCAACGAGGCGCTGGCCAGCCCGGGCGCACCTGCCAACGCCGCGGTGGGCGCGGCCTTGTGGGCGGGTTGGGCGGCGGTGGCGCTGGCGGTTCTAACAACCTCGCTGCTGCTGCGCGGGGTGATGCGCCTGAGCGAGCGGCGCGCCTCGTTTGTGTCCGCCGTGACCCACGAACTGCGCACGCCATTGACCACTTTCCGGCTGTATTCCGACATGCTGGAAAGCGGCGCGGTGAAGCCGGAAAGCCGCGGCCACTATCTGCGCGTGCTGTCACGCGAGGCCGACCGCTTGTCGCACCTGGTGGAAAACGTGCTGGCGTTTTCCCGCGTCGAGCGCGGCAGCGCCCGTGCGATCCGGCGCGAGCTGAGCCTGGTTGAGTTGTTAGATCCGCTGCGTGATCGCTTGGCGGCGCGGTTGGCCAGCGCCGGCATGACCCTGGAGATGGACCTGAGCGGCCCCGATGCCGCGCGCCGCGTGCATGTGGATGCTGCGGCGGTGGAGCATGTGTTGTTCAATCTCATCGACAACGCGGCCAAGTACGCGAGCAGCGGCAGGCCGCCGCAGGTGACCCTGCGCGTGGCGGTCGTGGGGAGCCAGGTCCACTTGCTCGTTAGCGATCACGGTCCAGGCATAGCGCCGGCCGAGCGGCAGCGGATTTTCCAGGCGTTTCACAAAAGCGCGCACGATGCGGCGGAGAGTCATCCGGGCGTGGGCCTCGGGCTGGCGTTGTCGCGCCGTCTCGCGCGCAACCTCGGCGGCGACCTGAGCTACGCGCCGGCGGCCGGATCTAACGGCGCGGGATTCGTGGTTGTATTACCGGTGCTGGAGTGAGCGTGTGCGGACCTTCGGCAGCGGCGGGGGCACCGCTGCCGGTGTTGCTGCCGGCGTTTTGCAGGTGTTTCATGGCGTCCTTGCGCCATTTGACGGCGTCTTCCGCATAGGGCCGATGGTAGGCGTCGAACTTGGCAGGGACAAAGTCCGCATCGCCGCGCTGCATTTGGGTCATGGCGCTGGACATGAGGCTGGAGAAACGTTTTTTCAGATCGGCTTCACCGATGCGCAGGCGTTTTGAAGCGATATCGGCTTGCAGGGTGATGACCTCCGTGGCGATCGGCAGGTCCTTGGCCTCGGTGAGGATCGACAGGGCGGTGTGGGAACCGGAAATCGTCGTTGACAATCCGAAGCCGGGGGAGGTGTTGAGCACGGCGAGGGCCTCCGCGACGCAGGTGAGGCGGTTGTACTCGGTGATTTTTTTAGCGTCGGCCAGGAAGTTGCCGATGGGCACGGCCTTCCACAGCACGCGGCGATTCAAGCGGCAGGCGCGCAGGGTGCCAGCCTCGCCGGATTGGCCGGCGGAGGCCGGTTCGCTCCAGAGTTGGCGCTGGGGTTCGGCACCGGGGTCGATGATGATGGCCAGCACCTTGCCGGTGGCGCTTTCCAACATCGGGCCGCCGGTTTTGCCTTGGAGGAGGTTCAAATCGACGCTGATGATATCGTCGGTCTGGCCCTGGGCGATGCCGCGTTCGGCGGCGATGCTGCCGGAGCCGCCCTCGGTGGCGAGGCAGCAGACATGGGTGTCGGCGCCCACGCGGGCGTCTTCGTCGGCGAGGCGGAGGGCAGGCACGGCGTCGGACTCGAGGAGTTCGAGGCGCACGAAGCTGGTTTTCTCGGCGACCTCGAGGTTGCCGAACTTGGTGAACTTGGTGCCCGCGGCGTTGGAGATGGAGAAGCGGCTGTTGCCGGCGATGACGCTGGCCGCGGTGTAGAGGTAGAGTTTGCCGCCGGCGACCGCGACAAACCCGGTGCCGCTGGTCTTGTCGCCGGTGATGGTGGCCAGCGCGTTGGTGTATTTGGATTCCTTGGACGGATCAAACTCCGGATGGCCCGGAGTGGAGGGGTCCTTGGGCAGCTTGGCGATGCGCGCGGCCTCGGCACGGGCCATATCAGCCTTGGTGGTGGCGAGTTGTTGGACGGCGGTGTCGCGCTCGCCGGTGAGTTGCTGGATCTTTTGGACGTTATCGGATTGGGCCGTGCGGGCGGCCTCCTCGGCCTCCGAGAGTTGCCGGTGGAGATCGTTGATCGTCGTGGTGTGTTCCTCCTGCATGGTTTCGATTTGCGTTTCGAGGTCTTGGATTTTGGCTACGCTCTTCTTGTCCGTGCAGCCGGACAGGGCGAAAATGGCGAGGCTCAAAAGCACCAGACGGCGGGCGAGTGGGGATTTCATGTGAAGGTCGATAGCGTATTCAGCCGCCGCGGGCAACCCCGGAAATGGGGAAAATGGAAATGAGTTTACGGCGTTCCTGAAAGCCTGGTGGATATTGAATAACCCAATGTGCATCTGGGCAGCGGGCAAGATGCCCGCGCCACTGTGGATTTCCCTGCATGCCGCGGATTGACAGGGGCCGGGTTGGCTGCCATCGTCTTCGCGCGTGTCCAACCAACCCAAACCCCACGTCGCATCCTCACCCATGCCGGTTTTCCCGATCGCCTGCTGGGCGCTGGGCGGCATGGCATTTGTCCAATTGCTCGTCGCCGGCCTGGCGCTGGGCGCCCGCTTTGAAGCCACCCGCCAGGTGCGCATCGTGGAAAAGGAGGTCACCAAACTCGTGATGGTGCCCGCACCCGCCAAAAGCCCGGCCATGGCCGAGGCGGTGGTCTCCCGCCCGCCGCTGCCCGACCCGCAGGTGGCGGCCCCCGCCGCTGCCGCCCTGCCGCCGCCCACGCCGCTGCCGACGCCTTCGATTGCCGATCCGCGCTCCGAACAATTGCTCACCGAGGCGCGCCAGGCGCGGGTGGCCGGAGACATCGGCCTGGCCATCGTGAAACTCGAGGAAGCCCGCGGGCGCTCGCCCGAAGACCCGAACATCCAGTTTGAACTCGGCCTGGTGCATGAGGCAATGGGGGTGTTCGACACGGCTGCGGAGCATTACGAAAAGGTGTTCCAGATGGGGGTCGCCGGGGCCGGGGTGCTCTATGAACGGGCGGCGGAAAAACTCCGCGACGGCTTTGAACCGGAGGTTTTGTTAGGCAAGCTCGCGCTTGGCCGCGTGCGGATTTTCAACGACCCGAATTATGAGTCGGGCCAGCGGGTCATTCTATCAATTCCGGTGCAGAAGGCGCCGGGGGTGGAGGTTCAACTCAAGGACCTGAGCATTTCGGTGGAGTTTTTCAACCGCAGCACACGCGACGGGATCATCCCGTTGGAAGACAAGTCATGGGTCGCGGAAAAATGGGTGTCCGAGCGCTTTGATTGGGCCGGCGGCGAGGAAACCCTGCGCATGACTTATGTCATTCCCAAGCTCGACCAGGCCACCGAACACCTGTTTGGTGAGCGGACCTATTACGGCCAGGTGGTTTCGCTGCTGTACAATGGTGAGGTGCTCGACGTGCAGGCGTGGCCGCGGGATTTGGCCGCCCGCAGCCGGCAGAAATCCGCTGCCGCCCCCGAAGCGCAGCGCCCGCCCGAGTGGTTGGACAAGCACAATCTGCCGCCGGACTTTGATCCGAACCTGCCGATGGTGTTGCCGCCGCGCTGATTTCCCACCC
>Ga0118677_10006712_pt1 | contig 19341 bp, 22 predicted proteins | sample AliMusrvi5mmetaG_FD_86154 | JGI IMG/M metagenome (GOLD analysis project Ga0118677, IMG submission 86154)
CAACAATGAGGGGTACGGGCATTTGCTTGAGATTGAACTGCAAGCAACGCGACAAAATGGTTACCGGAATCTTTTGGGGATCAGTTGTAGCAAGGATAAATTTAACGTGCTCTGGTGGCTCTTCCAAAGTCTTGAGCATGGCATTAAAGGCATGATTGGTGAGCATGTGCACCTCGTCAATCATGTAAACCTTGTAACGCGCATTACTTGGAGCGTAAGCCGCTTTTTCTAATAGAGCAGCAATATCGTCAACGCCGCGATTGCTCGCCGCATCCATCTCGATATAGTCCACAAAACGGCCTGCATCGATTGCTAGGCAGGCTGGACACTTACCGCAGGGCTCTGAGGTCATCTTGCCTTGGCCATCTTCACCGACGCAATTGAGGGCCTTTGCCATAATCCGGGCGATGGTGGTTTTACCTACACCTCGAGTGCCAGTAAATAACCAAGCGTGATGTAGGCGTCCCTGGTCAAGGGCATGGGTTAATGCCTTAACCACATGGTCTTGTCCTACCAATTGGGAGAAAGTTTTAGGGCGCCACGAACGGGCTAAAGCCAGTGCTGTCATGTCTGACATTCTAACAAGCTAAAATGGAAGTGGATGGGCCTCCCCGCATGGTGGGTTGGATAACCTGGTCAGGTCGGGAACGAAGCAGCCAAACCCAATTTCTGCCAGTGCCGGGGATCAGGCTCATCCACCTCATTTTGTAAGTTGTTGATCTAAATGCCTTTAGTTTTTCCAAGGTTATTAAATTGACGATTTGTAGCACCTAGCTGTAGTACCTGAGCTATCTATTTCTTAACGAACTTGGATATTTCATGGCTAATGCAACTGGTGTTTTTCTTCGTGGCTCCTCTTATTACCTTTGTGTAGTTCTGCCCCGCACTCACCCTTTAAGGTCGTGCTACAGAAATGGAAAATATGTTGTTTCCTTGGGAGCCTGCTCTCACCGAGAATCAATTATTCGAGGAACGGTTAAGAGAGCTGAAGTTTTAGGTCACATTACGACATCTAAGCGGGCAGATGGCAATCATCAACATGAGGGAATGCATCAGCCCCTCCACGACTTCACACTCAGAGATGTGTATGCACGCTGGAAGCAGGCAAAGCCTCGCTCTATGGACTCCTTAAACGCTACTAAGCGAGCTTTAAATCTCTATGAAGAATTTACGGGGAATCCACCAATACAAAAACTCACCCGATCACAGGGAGATGGGTTTAGAGCATGGCTACAACAGTCGTCTGTGCCGCCGCATGTTCTTGGGAACTTTCCTCGCGTTGAGTTGGTTTTTATCTGCGTGGATAAAAAATCCTCTATTGATCAATCATCTAAGCCGGTCATTAATCCAGCCACCCCTTCTGGCAGCTTGTCTTCAACATCAATGGATCAAGCGAAAACTAAGTGCCTAGAGCTTGGCTTTAAAACTGGCACCGAATCTTTTGGTCAATGCGTTCTTAAAATTGCTAAGTAAAAATCAAGGTTAGATGCCTAGAGATAACGCTGAGAATAAAAAGTTAAATCCTGCTGCAGGATCTAAAGCTATCTGAACACATATCAAATAATGTCTTTTTTGGTTGCCAATTAATAACTCTCACGGCTTCACTGACATCTGCATAACTGACGCCAATATCTCCCACTCTTCTAGAAACCACTTCAGCAGGTATTGGGCTGCCTGAAATATGTTCATAAGCAGAAATAACATCAAAAACACTTTGTCCAATGCCTAACCCAAGATTTAGCGTGAACAAGCCATCAGTAATATCCAAAAGTCTTATGGCATCTAAATGCCCTTTTACCAAGTCGGAAACATGTAAATAGTCTCTGATCGGCGTTCCATCCTCTGTATCCCAGTCATCGCCGAATATAGATAATTTTTCTTTTTTACCTTGAATTACGTTCTGAATTTCTGAGAAAAGTGAATGTGACCTTGATAATGCGGACTCAGATAGCGATCCCGATGGGTGCCAGCCAGCCACATTGAAATACCTTAGGCTCACGGAACTAATTGCTGGCGTACGATTAAATTCCTCAGCAAGTAAACGTTCACCTGCTAATTTTGTTTCCCCATAGTAGTTAGACGGTTTGAGGGCGCTTGCCTCAGATACTGGAGATATTGCTTCTTCGCCATATACCGCTGCAGAAGAACTAAATATAATTTTCTTGCAATTGTATGCCCTCATCACTTTAAGCAATTTTGCAAGACCCAATACATTTACGTCGAAGTAATCGCTTTTCATATTCATCGACTCATTGGAATCTTTTAAAGCCGCAAGATGAACTACATGAGAAATCGAATATTTAAGGAAAATATCAGTAAGGAATTCTTCATCTCGAATATCCCCCTTAATAAAGGTTGGGGTTTCCCCTGAAATATCGGCTATTGAATGAAGGCTTTCGAGGCTTGAATTTGAGAGATTATCAATACCAATAACCTTAAAAGCCCCTTTTAAAAGCTCTATCCAGATGTGTGAGCCAATATAACCTGTGGCGCCGGTCAAAAGAATCATGCCTAATAAAACTACCTTAGTTATATATAAAAGTTAAGACGAATCTAACATACAATGAAAAGATGAGTTACTGAAGATGAATTACTTGTAAAACCAGATTTCAAGGGGGTCAAAATGAATCTATCAATTATCAGGACCGTTTCAATCTTATCGGCAGGCTTTATTGTTGCTGCATGCGCAACAACTACTGGCGTTCTGCCAAAAGGTGACGGACTTTATACAATCAATGTTTCTCGCGGTGATATGGCTAAAGTTAAGTTACGCGCCTACCAACATGCTGAAAAATTCTGCGCTGAAAAAAGCACTAGTGGAATTGAAGTTACGAAAGAAAACTTAAGATCAGATCCAGCATCTCCTAATATGGGCATCATTGATTTAGACTTCAAATGCCAAGGTCCAGTGACCTCAGCATTTGGAAAAAAGACCGTTGAGGAAATGAAAAAGGATGCTAAGAAGGCGCCTTAATCATGTCTGATCAAGTTTATATTTATTGCCTTACTGGAAATTAAACTTAAGTAAATATCACCTTTGGCATAAGAGAATGGGGTAAAGCCCCCATCTCTTATTTGCCTCCCTGTATCAAACCCCTGATCAGTCAAACTACTTAACTCACCGAGCTTGTAAAGACATTCCCTGAGAGTCCAAGTTTTATAAAAGCCGTCTTCAAGATTTTTATGTGATTCAGATTTTTCTAATATTTCATACTCACTTGGGTGAAATGCTTTTTTAGCAATCCCAAGATAATCTCGATCTCGAGCTGCATTCTCTATATCAACTGCAGTATGGTTTGCTGAAACTACCACAGCAATATATTGTTTGCTGTGAGATATGCTTAGATGCAGATTATTTGGAGGGGAAATTAATGGGGGTGACATTGAATCATTCAATAGATACTCAACAGATGAAGATCCCCACTCAGTACTTAAAATAAAAGCAGCAAGCCCTCTTGAAACTAAAAATTGCCTTCTGGCTAATGTAGAAGATCGCTTCAATAGCTTAAGCTCACTGCTAATGCTAAGTTTTAATTTCTCGCACAGATCACTTGAAAATTTCGAGTCAATATTTGCAACGTGAATATTTAAGTGATTTAATTCACTCATAAACCAATTAAATCATCCCACCATTAACGGAGATGACCTGTCTTGTGATGTACGCAGCATCATCACTCATCAGAAAGGCAACGGTAGCTGCCACCTCTTCGGGCTTGCCCATTCTTTGAGCCGGAATTGCCTTTAAAGATGCTTCAGCAAGCTCAGAAGAGATCATGTCGGTATCTATTACTCCCGGCGCAACACAATTTACAGTGATATTACGTTTTGCAAGCTCGATAGCCAGAGCTTTAGTTGCACCAATAATTCCAGCCTTTGAAGCGCTGTAATTAACCTGACCACGATTTCCAATAATTCCGGAAACAGAGGACATAGTTATGATTCGCCCCGGATTTCTCGTGGCAACCATAGGCATAACTAAGGGATGAAGCACGTTATAAAACGAATTTAAGTTGGTATCGATAACCCCATCCCACTCCTCCCCCAACATGGCAGGGAATGCATTATCAGCGGTAATGCCAGCATTACAAACGACACCATAAGGTGCACCATATTCTGCAACATAACCTTCCAAAATAGTCTTACATTCAGATCTATTGGAGACATCAAATTGCAGTAAGTTGACTTTGGATTGAAACTCCCTCTGTATGGAGCTTGCTAAAGTCCTTAGCTCCTCAATACCCGACCTGCAGTGAAGAGTTAAATCATAGCCGTTGGAGGCTAGCCTCAAAGCAATAGATTTACCAATGCCCTTGTTGGCACCAGTTATTAGGGTGGTTTTATTAAGTTTCATGCAGTCAAATATAAAGCATCATCTTTAGGCTCGAATAGAGTTAGTGAAGCATCACAAATCACCCTGCCAGCCTCGTCCTTAATAACTCCAGTTGCGTTAACCATGGGTCCATTAGAGCCAGCGTGGTCGATATTGATGGATATTGAGATCTTTTGACCAGGTATGAATTCAGGAACATGGGCAATAAATCTTCTACTACCAAGCAAAAATCCAAGCTTTGTTCTATCTGTATCTTCGGTATTTGATAGCTTTGCCAATACAGCAGCAGCTTGAGCCATAAACTCCAATCCAACCCAAGTTCCAATGCTTCCACTTGTAAATGGGTATTGATTTTTAATAGTAGCCTCGATTACAGCAGAACCCTTATCGCTTGAAATCAATTTATCCACCAGAATCATTGGATCACTGTGAGGCAGCATTTGTGATAATTCTGAAATCACTTTGACTCCAAAATAAGCGACGTATTATTTCCACCAAATGCAAAATTATTAGTCATCACAACTTTCGGGGCGCTTGGTAGAGATGAGGCTAGATTTAGTGCTGGCAAGTTTGGGTCTTGATACCCATCCCAAACATGGGGCGGCAACCTACCTACATCAGTCAGGGTTAAACAACATATTGCTGTCTCAATAGCCCCTGCTGCACCCAAGGTATGCCCTGTTAGGGGCTTGGTTGAGCTTACTAAGGATTCAAAACCTAAACTATTTATTAAGTTGGCTTCCATTAGGTCGTTATGGTGTGTAGCAGTACCGTGAAGGTTAATATATTCAACTTGCTTTACAGTTTTATTAGCCATTTTTAAAGCCCCACTAATGGCGATTGAGGGTCCTGTACCTTTGGGATCGGGGGCGGAGATATGGTACCCATCGGAACTCTCACCCCAGCCCGAAAGGCGTATATCCCCCTCCTCACGGCTCATTAAGAACAGTGCACAACCCTCGCCTATGTTTATTCCAGAACGGTTGACTGATAGTGGATTACACCGATCCTTGGATATAGACTCAATAGAACTGAATCCAGCAACTGTAAACTTGCATAAAGTGTCTACACCACCAGCGATTACAAGATCAACCATTCCTGATTGCAATAATCGTGCAGCACTTGCAATAGCTTTAGCGCTCGAAGTACATGCGGTAGATATACCATAAGCTGGACCCGTAACATTTAACTGCTCTGCCAAAAAATTAGCGGGGGAACAAAATAAGCGCTGAGATAAGTCAAAGGAGTCTGGAAACTTTCCATTAGCCAACATATATGGGAATGCCGCCTCCTCATTAGCAATACCAGATGTGCTTGACCCAATAATGACTGCTATGCGACCTTTATTGACATCGCCGAAATGGGAATCAAATTTCCCTCTTAATTGATTGAAAGTAGCTAGAAGCAACTGATTATTTCTAGATCTATGTTTAAGAGATACATTATTTAGGTCTGGAAGATCTGCATTAACCAGTCCTAACTGAAGCCCTCTTCCCGGACTATATTTTTCAGTTGAAATCATTCCCGGACTAAAGCCAGAAAACAAATTCTCTCGTGTGACGTCAACGCCATTACCTAGGGCGCTAATTAAAGAGTAATGATTTATAAATATATTCATTGCACTTCACTCATAACAATTTTCAGCTGGTACTCAGGCACAGACCTATTTAAAAAGATTTCAGAATTTCCATTGGTCAATTGTATCTTTTTGACGCTCACCACCAATTGGTCTCCACAGTATATTTTTTCAAGATTATCTTCAATATACAGTGAACAACCAGCGGGCAAGCTATCCTTTAATATCTCTTTTGAGGTCAAAATCAACGTCACATCATCAACAACTAAACGATTGGGAATATAAAAAGGTAAGCCAAGACCAAAGCCTTCCGCTACCCTAGTGCCATCATAAGAAAGTGTAAAGACCCGAAGCCCTAATGATGAGCCAACAACCGTAAGCCTTTCCTTTGAAACATCAACAATCATATCCATCGAGTAAGAATCTTTACCGCGAATAACCTGAGTCTGCATCATGAGAACTCGTGGCTTTCCCAATCCATCAAGTTTCAAGGATATGGGTTCACCAGTAAAATTCGATGCACATCCGCCAAGAAAATATAAAAGTGAAATTGAGCATGCAAATACGCTCATTCGCTTTGATAGATTGATTATCTTAGTCTTAGGCATTAGACCTTCTGGCGAAAAAGATGGTTAAGAGCCACGAAAGAAAGATTCCGAAAAGCAAAGCAATGCCAAAACTATGAAGTGCAGGAATGCTACTTAGTGAAAGACTACCAAACGAAATTAAGGTCATCAATGCGGCAATGGATATTGAAAATAAAACCTTCTTATCATTTGGATACTGAAGAAGAAAAATTCCGTAATCCGTACCAACTCCAAGTAGCAAGGCAAAAGCTATAACTGAGAGCAATCCAATAGTTTCACCCATCATAGAAAGAATGCTCAAGGTAATAAGAGTGGCAAATACCGGGGGTAATACAGCCCTCCATGCCTCACTTTTAAATTTAAAATAAATAGCAATAAATGTTAGTAAGTAGCCCAGTAGAACAATGTATGAGAAAAGAGTTCTATAGCGGTGAAATACTTGAGAAATTTCCTGAGGTTTATCAACCCACGTTACATTGGGATTTGCTAGCTTCGCCAACTCCTCTACTGCAGGTTGACCCCTCAGCCCCATTAATAGAACCGCAGTTGATCTAGTTCCGGAACCTGAATCAAACCAAAGAAAGCTTAACTTCTTATAAATTGGGAGATTTTTAAGATCAGCCATAGTTAAAGGTGGATCGACTCTATTCAACTGCTTAACCCACTCGGGGTTCATTCCCATTTCTTTAGCAATTTTACGGAGTGCCGCCTCCTTATTCTTCGATGTATAAGATGCGCTGGCTTTGTTTTGAGAGTCTATGGAAGGTAAGTATTGGGTAATTGATTGGTATCCGGATATATAACCGGCAGACACCAATTGATCTAGATCTTTAGACAAAGTCTCTGTGTGATCAAGCGCATCCGACTCAGAACTACCTCTAACAATAAAAAACTGAGATGGACTTGGTATATCGAGAATTTTAGATACCTCTAGTTGCTCGTTAACCAAGCCTTTATCAAAGCTAGCTAACGAACGAATATCATCATTCGTCTTAAATGATAATGCCCCATAAAGCGACAAAAGTAGCACCAGTGAAATAACCACCAATCTTAGGGTACCTCTATTGCTTAAAAAGCCGGGTTTGATATAACGCAGAATTGAATACGAATTATTGGAATGGAATCTAAGATTTTTAACGTATGGAAATATAAGAATCACCGTTAACCATGCTGAGATAATCCCGCCGATAGAAAACACAGCCATTTGTGATAGGACTGGAAAAGGGGTTATAGCGAGCAGGCAATAACCCATGGCTGTAGTTATAAGGGCTAGGAACATACCGGGCAATAAATAGCGTCTGCGGTCTAAGGGGTTCTTGTCATCGTCAATAGATGCAGTTAACCAGTAAAGACAATAGTCAACAGACATGCCTATCAAGCTCGTTCCGAATGCCAAGGTCAAAATATAGATCTTCGGAAAAATAAACAAACAAGCCAAAACAGCATATAAAAATGCAATAGAAACAGTAGCCATTACAACCGCAATAGCGTAGAAACTTCTAAAAATAGAGGCGATAAGCACAAATGCGGCGATTGCTGAAATTAGCCCTATGGTGGATATATCATCTCTGGCAACTTTTGATGTATCTGACGCTATAAATGCTACGCCAGATCTAAGAATGCGAATCCCGCGGAACTTATTGGTTGTCTCAGCAATCGCTACATTAATACCATCTGCGAGAATATTTTGATCTTGTATTGAGCCTAGAGGTCTACTGGCTTCCAGTGGAATGACAACGTAGCTAATCCCATTGCGATCCACTATAAGACTATCACCATAAGGATGAACCTTCGATGCTCTCCCAAGCTTATAAAGCCAATCACTTGATAACCCAAATGGGTCATCACCCCAAGGTAATAGCAAACCACCCATTGAGTAGGCTAAAGAGTTAGCCTTGTCATACCAGTAGCTCGACGATTGGATATCAAGCTGATGAATATCTTCGTCGGTAATTAGGCTTGATCTGTGATTCTTCAATAAGGATATATAGGCTGAAAAATTATCATCAGCCAACGGGCTTGTAAGTTCCAACCCTATTATTGATGCTCTAAATGCCTTTTCAGCCTCAAGTGAAGTGTCAATATTGTCTGAGGTGATAAGAACTACCAGCGATCTTTCGCCACTTCTAGAGATGCGACTTATAAATTCTTCTGAAACAGGATTTCTCTCCGATTTTGGAAGCAGAGAAAAAATATTGCTATCGATATGACCACTAATAAAAGAGAAATTCGAAAAAGTCCACGCTACCAGCCCTGCGGTAAGCGCGAAGAAAATTAAGGCTAAAGCCTTACTGAAGCTGGAGGACTTCATCTTTAGTGAGTGAAGCCACAGGCTTTACATTTGCAAAGGTTATATCAGTCAAATCACCCTCTTTAGATGTGAAGGTAATGTGATTAACAGAAGAATTACCTGAAATGGCTACTTTTGTAAATACAGTTGACGCAGAATTTCTGGGGATTAATTCCATAGCCCACCCATTGACTGTAATTTCTCCAGTATGGGTAAATAACTTATCTAGAGAGGTGATATCGCCTGAAAAAATTGCAAGCAATAACTCATTAACATACCTAACGGATGGATCGTTACGTGAGCTAAGACTCATCAATATGTTGCTCTTATTGCTAACGGTAATTCCAGAACTTGTAACTGCAAGGGCTTGATAGATTGGCTTTTCCGTTATCCATAAAATCCCTCGGCTTTTATCAACTACAAAGTAGCCTTCGGAGGTTAATCTTTTACTAACGCCAATAAGTGTTCGAAGCTGAATGAAATTTCCTCGGGTAATGGGTGGGCTATTTATTGAACTTTTAACTTGATCGAGAAATTGATCAGCAAGAACGTATCCGGGGGATAGCATTAAAAAAGCAATAAGTGCCTTTTTCATGAAATTAAAAACCATCATTGATTTGCCAGAAAGGATAAAAATTAAACCACTGAAACGGAGCCTTCAGACACCCCCCCTCTAAAACGGTGGCAAAAGTTTGGGCTGCAGCACTCACATCCGCGGTGCTAACTTTATCTAAATCATCCCAATCACAAATACGCTTGCAACCTAATTGATACTGTCCATCGACCTTAATTGATGTTAACGAGAATAATGGCGCTCCTAGTGATTTGGCTAGCAGATAAGGACCCAACGGCAGATTAGCCTGAGAACCCAAGAAATTAACGCCTACAGTATTCCCCCAAAGGAGGGGGACGCGATCACCGGCGATGGCTATCAATTCACCATCCTGAATCTTTTCAGAAAGCAAGATCGCATCATGCATAGAGAATTTAGAAACCTGAATAATATTTAGAGCGCTTTCTGGATTAATTGATTTCAATAGCTGATTAAATTTGACCGCATGAGTTGTATGAACTAAGACGGTTAGACGTAAATCAGGATATCGCCTAGCAATAGCTCTGCAAAAATCAAGATTTCCTAAATGAGATACGACTATGACCGCGCCAGATTTTTTACCAACAAGAGTATCAAAACCTTCAAGACCATCAAGTGAGTACTCCAGATCGTCGAGGCGACCGCTCCAAATTATTAATTTATCTAATATGCACTCACCAAATGCATATAAATGCTTAAAAACATTGATAGAAGTTGGTTTTGGTGTTGCACCATTACTGTAAAGATATAGTTGGTTTAAATATTCAAGAGAAGAATTTCTTGCCACTTTGCTTGCAATAAAAAACCAGAAAATTACTGGATATAGAATAATTAAAACGGGTAGCCTGCCAAATACCCTGTATACGAGAAATAGCAGTCTAATTCCCAGAGAAGTTGTTACCTCATTAAGATCTGCCCAGTGAGTCAAATTGATATCTTTCTCATGATTAATTTTGGAGAGCTCTCCAACATCCCAAAGAATAATTTTATGTGTAGTTTTGTAATGAGAAAATTATCATTAAATAGCTGAAAGTGGGAGACTCCGTCAAGCGGGTATCTCACCCCCACAGCTAGTTGAATGGTGTGCAAATCAGCCCAGTGTGAGCGAACAAGTATTTCTATATCGAAATCCATGCGCTGACCGAATTTTTTGACAGAATCAATAACGGATAGAGTTTTGCGAAGTGGATAGATTCGAAAACCGCACATTGAGTCTTGAATTTCAAGAGAAAGTGTATGAATCCATACCAATATATGAGTAGCATACCTCCACAACTTTCTACTAGTTGGTACCGAATCGTCATAAACCGGCATTCCAGAGATAATTTTTTCAGGGAATCGCAAAGAAAGAGACCTCAAATCTGGAATCTTGGATAGATCATGCTGACCATCAGCGTCCACCTGCATTACATGTGTGTAGCCAAGGTTAAGCGCCTCCCGCATGCCAGTTATTACAGCTGCGCCCTTTCCTCCATTATTTGGACGAGTAACCAATGTTACTTTAGGCGATTGCAATAGAGGAATAAGACTTTGCTTTGCTTCAAGCGTACTGCCATCATCAACAATAATAATATTTAGATCATAAGTTAATAATTGATCAACTACGAAGCCAATAGCATCGGGATGGTTGTAAAAAGGGATTAATGCGCAAATTTTCATGCCGCAGCATTCCTAAACTTCAAAATTCCACTTGAAAAAATAGTATCGGCGTTGAAATATTGAAATTTTAGATTCAAAGATGTTTGGTCAAAATCTAATTTAAGCCAAATGAGTTGATTGGGTTTAATAAAATTTAAAAATTTAATTTGAGACATTCCAGAGAATATGCAGTTTTTTAACAAGAGGTTCTGGGCATTTTTGATCGCCCATTCAATTAGGGCAACCCCCGGAACTACAGGAAATTCATCAAAATGACCTTCAAAACACCGTAAGCTCCTAGGCATATCTAGGAGCAACCTTAGGGACAGCTCGTGGGAATTCTTGCTAATCACAATTGGGGCTTTTAGCCCCCTTGAAAATAAATCATCAAGCTCTATTTTTAAAATCTTTCCAAGGCTATTCTTAGGAAACTCATCTACGAATCTCCATCTTCTAGGTATTGAAATTGAAATTACTTTGCCCCTAAGCGAATCTTTAATAGCATTAATCAAATAAAGCTTCCCTTTAGCTTCAACTGTTTCAATCCCTAGCTTGCTAAGCTTTAAAACACCTCCAAGCTGGGACCTCCTACCATTGCCTAAGTCACTAATAAGGCAGTCGTCCACTAATTCAGACTCTCTAATAGACTTCACTAGATGGCTTAAGGAAATTCTAGTACCTTCAATTTTGATAATTTGATCTGCCCGACCTAGGATTTCAAAAGAATCGCCTTTCTGTATTGCCAAATCAGAAGTTGGAAACCATTCATAGCTAGGACAAAACTTAGACTTAATTTCAAGTACGATCTCAATTGGCTTCTTAAACTCTACGCCAGCTTGTACTTGCCAAGGCATATCTGGGGAACTTCTCCATGCAATATGACCAGTTTCTGAGCTTCCGTAGATGTCAACTACTCGAGTATTGGTGACTTCATTGATTTTGGAAAAAGTGGCGGCATCAAGAACACCGCCGGCACAAAATATGGACTGAATATTGGACCCAAGATTTTTGTGCTGTGCGGTAGTATCCGCAACGCTCTTTAAAAATGATGGGCTGGTGATTAAAACTTGGGGAGTTATCGAGTTCCACTCATGCGGTCCTTTTATTGCGACCCTTGATATCTTTGACCCCCTAGACAAAGCCCAGAAAATACCAAAAGGCATACCAAAGAAGTGTTGATGACTTACTGATCTATTGAAAACCACATCATTAGATATGACTTCCCCAAATGTAAATTCCATAGCAGCGATCTCGCTCTCTAACTGCCAAATCTTTTTACTTATTTTTACAGGTGACCCAGTAGAGCCGGATGTAAAAACTGCAAGAGCATCAAATTCTTGATCAATAGCAATAAATCGCTTGTTACCTTCTTCTGCCTGATCGCTCCAAGTAGAAATATCAGGATCATCAAATTCTCCTAACTTAAACCATTCATCGAATTCAGGGTTAGAAGCAATGCCCTTATCCACGGGAACTAATAATTTTCTCCCCTCTTGCCATGCTGCTAGAAGCCATACAAGAAAGATGTATGCATCAGAGTGAAATAATGCAATTTTTTGACTTGCTATAGCTTTAAGAGAGCCACGAGCCTTCGCTACATCATCCTTAAGACGCGCAAGAGTTATGCCGTCATCCGTAATTAAAGATTCGTCTAAATTTCCCAGCAAGAAAGTAGATAGCTTATTAGCGGGCATTTTTTATATGCCTATGCCGAATGTAAAGCTCACCTAAAAACATAATGCCCATAAGAGCATATGAAACGGCACCGTTATAAATTGACCAGTAGCTTTTATCTGGAATAAATACGGTCGCTAACGCAACTGATCCATTAAATAAGAAAAAGATTACCCATGCCATAGTAACTTTTCTAACATATGGAATCTCATCGTCAGAAAAATTAGGGTCTTTAAATCTCGCTATTTTTTCAACTATAGTTTGGGGGCTAAAAAGGCTTGATGAAAATACTGTTAATAAGACAGCATTGACAATTACAGGATAGAAAAAAACAAAAGAAGGAGACTGAGATAATAAAGATGCAGCACCTAGAACGACTGCTGCTAGGGAAATCCATTTCCCCCAATATCGGTTTTTCCTAAGGAAAACGAATGGAATTAGAAATAAGCCCGCTAGCCAGAACGGGATATCGAGCCACTTGAATATCCAAAAAGAGATCGGCAGCAATAACGCCAGCAAAAATTCCATTTATTTCTGTCAGTTAAATTAAAAATGAAACCCATTTTTATGCGAATATTTTTTAATGCTTATTTATTTCTACTGTCCGCTACGAATTTAACTAGGCTCGCTACAGAGTAAAAGTGCTTACCTTCCGTCTTGGTCACGCTTGAAAGAGTCAATCCATATTTTTTTTGTAAAGCCACACCCAGTTCAAGAGCATCAATGGAATCTAAACCCAGCCCATCACCAAATAGAGGTGCCTCGGACTCAATGTCATCAGGCTGGTAATCCTCTAGATTTAAACAATCTATGATTAATTTCTTAATCTCTAATTCAAGTTCTTCCATATTAACTAAGCTCATGCAGATATAACTCTTCCAAATATTCAGTCAGCGCCTCAGACTCTAAGATTAAGTCACCATCCATGCGCACTTTAGATGCAACTTCGATTTCATCGGCAATAGTTACTTTAAAAATTGGCTTAATTGAGGGCACCTCATACCAACTAAAATCTTTTCTAAGAACAGGCTCAGAGGTTGATATAAATACTGGAGTTATGTTTATTCCCCCCTTTATTGCAATATATGCAGCCCCTCGTTTAAAGCTTATTTTATTTAAGTCTTTTGTTCTTGTACCTTCTGGAAATACTAACAGGTTATCGCCACTCTTTATAGATTCTATAGACTTTCGAATCAACTCTGGACCTTCTACATTGCATATCAGACCAGAAATCTTTGCCAGCCCGAACATACTTGGATTATTCAATAGGCTCGACTTAATTATCCCATTAGGGTTTTCAATTAGAGAGATCAATATAACGGCATCAATAAGACTGGGGTGGTTAGCCAAGACAAGGCGCCCGCCAGACTTTAAATACTGTGTATTTTCAATTCGCAACTCCATTACCCCAAGGAATTGCATACCCCACAAAAAGCTCTTGAATGCTCTTTTTAAAAGCTTTTTACCGTATCTACGTCTAGTCTCACTATCGCTAGTAAAAAGAAGGACAGGAATTAATACGATTGTTAGGATTACTCCACCGATGCCAAATATGGCAAAAGAAAGACCTGTAGCAAAAATACGCCAATAGCGATCTAGCAATTACCCCCTCCTCAGCTGCCAACATACGCCATTAACTTTTTCAGCGTAGCACTTCTCAGCACCTATCAGAAAGCGCAACACATTAAGATTGATGGATAGATTTTGAGCTATTGGATCGCTATCTTGGATATTGGAAAATCCTATGGAAATATCCCCCGCCGACACAAGATCAACAGCGTATGCATATGACTCGCCAACGAAATCACAATAATGTTTATAAACTTCAGGAACCGAATCCTCAGCAACAATAATCCGCACCATCTCTTCGCCTGATGCAAATAAGCCTTGAACCTCCAATAGAGCTGATAGCACTTCAGCGTCAGATGAAATGGCGATGACGTTAGGGTTAATTTTCCTATCAATAGTGTATAGACTTGGAATGGCATTATGAACAGCCAAACTAAAGGACTGTGGGGATACAACACCGGTTTCGGTTAATTCCTTCAATAATTCATAGCACCTATCCGACTCGCCATACTTACTGCAAAAAACAATTGGGGCGGAAGTTTCAGGCAGCCTATATGTAGTCTCTAGCGCCATACTTCCTAGGCGCCTCAACCTTCTCCTATTAATTGACTGCATCCCTTCAACTTTTGGGCTTTCGCTACCTATTGGTGAAAATGGATTTTGTGCCCAAGCCAACCACTCTTCATTAGTTTTGATTGCTGGACTCCAAGCAGCCCAATTTTTAACTCCAAAAGGTTTTGACCAATTCATTTCTATATTTTTTAAAATTTATTTGGGAGCTTTAAATACCAAAACTGAATTGCTGCCACCAAAAGCGAATGAGTTAGATATTGCCGACTTAATATTCATTTTTTTATTGTCGTCTACTTTAATATGACGTACTCCCTCGCATGCAGGATCAACCTCAATCAAGTTAGCTGTAGGGGGAACTACGCCGGCTTTTATAGAGAGAACTGTAATTACCGCCTCTATTGCTCCTGATGCCCCCATCAGATGTCCATGGGTTGATTTAGTAGAGCTGACTGCCAAGTCTTTGGCATGAGCGCCAAAGGCAGTTCTAAGAGCTTCTATTTCAGATGGATCACCCTCGATAGTTGCAGTCCCATGCGCATTTATATAGTCAACATCTTCAGATTTAATAGCAGCATCATCAAGCGCCAGTGAAATTGCTGCGATCTGACCAGTGGGATCAGGTTTTACTAAATTAGTATGGTCGCAATTTGAACTGTATCCAGCTAATTCAGCAAGGATGGGTGCATTTCTAGCTATGGCATGATCCCAATCTTCCAGAATTAGTGCGGCAGCACCCTCCCCTAGAACCAATCCTGAGCGACTCTTATCGAATGGGCGGCAAGCGTTAGGGGATGTAGCTTCATCGCCGGGAGATAAGACTCGCATGCCGTCCCAAGCACGTATCACGCCATAAATTAATGGTGTATCCGATCCGCCGGCAACCATCACATTAGCCTCACCATTGCGAATACGCCTATAGGCTTCTCCAATAGCAGCAGAGGCTGACGAACAGGCTACTGTATAAGTTAGGGATGAATTTCCAAGCCCTAACTGTATAGCGATATGAGAGGAGCAAGCATTATTCATTCCCATTACAACGGCTACAGGCGGTAGGCGCTCTCTTCCGTTAAGCCACATCTCGCGCAAGCCTTGCTCATAAATTCGGGTGCCCCCAAGAGCCGTTCCCCATGACACACCTATATCAGGTTTGTGAGACTTATTATTGATATCAAATCCTGCATTTTTCCAAGCATCAAAAGCTGCGCAAACACCCATTTGCGTAAATCGATCCATCACAATAGTTCTTTGCTTGCCTAATATTTCATCACCGTTAAAAGAAGCGCAAAAAACGGCTGGTATTGAGATTGGAACAGGAATGTCTTCAGTGGAGAAATGCCTGATAGAGGACTCGCCTCTTACGGTGCGATCAAAAAAACCCTCCATTGAAACGCCAAGCGGATCAATTAAACCAACACCAGTAATTGCGACTCGTCTCTTCATCGTAAAGAACAGAGAGATTAATCTTTGGGCATGAATGGCTCAATAATCTTGAGCAGTTCACCAATTGTTGTTGGTCGAGTAGAGGTATCGGGTATCTTAACTTTAAATTTATCTTCAAAGTCGAAAAGTAGCTCGATCTGCATTAGGGAGTCAATCCCAAGATCTTCTAATGAGGCTTCAGGCGTTACTTTCTCTTTTTCAATCCCAAGGCGCTCTTGAAGAAGCTCTTGCATAGTTTCTAATGCGCTCTTACTCATATGTACCCTAGGTAATCTAAGTCTTTAATTATAAATGTTAGCGCTAATAAACAAACCGATTATGAGTACACCACGAAAAATTCGCTTAAAAACTTATGGGTTTTTGAGAATTTCAGGACAAAACTAACAATTAAGAGGGTTTTGACTCGGACGTAGAAATATCGGTTATTAAGCCATTTGGACCGACGGTTATTGTTACAACCTTTTTAGTGACCTTTACGCCCCCTATAAATGGCACCCGAGAAGTGCTAATGAAGGAATACATTACGGACGAAGTTCCTTTGGGGGCAGTCATTGGAAAGATAAATTCCCCACTAGGAGTTCCCAATAACGCAATCGCTTTTTCTTTTTTGTCACCCTTCTTAATCTGAGCAACCTTCTCATCATCTATTGCAGCTGCCTGTTTCTCGCCACTGAACGAGCTTGCATAGTCATATCCAACAAGTAATCCATCATGGAAATAAAAAACCATCGCGCGAGAAGAGAGAATAGTGCTAAAAGGTACCGCCTCAGCATATGAGTAACTAATGTTTTGAACAATCAAATCGTTTTTGGTTAAAGTCCCTTTTCTTATAGGCTCCCCAAGTTGTTTCACAACATCGGCGTATGAGGTTGTACCAACAATCAACGACTGACTATCTGGTCGAATAAAATTTTTACCGCCACACGCAGTCAATAGAAGCATTACCATAAATGCATAAATTAATTTCATTTTTAACCTTGGGGATATAAGTAAGCGAGCATATTGAGTATGAATGAATGAATAAATTTTTATTGCTTAATTGGAACACCAGTTAAGGTGCTAATTATTTGATCAGCCTGATCCTCGATCATGCCTTTAGAAGTACCCAGTGCTGAAATATTGAAGGACTCCACCTCAAAGGAGTTTTTAATTTCATTTGTATTGGGATCTTTTACATCCACAATGCTGATCATAGAATCCTTACCGGCAAATATTCCTAACAAGGCTCTGGCAGCTCCGTGACGCATCTCATATGTAGTAATTGTTATTGAAACTTGAGAAACCCCTTTTGAACCAGCGGGCATAGATTTACCGCTTGCGGCTAACTGAGAATCGAGACGAGTCCGAAAAATGCTCATAGCATTATCCGGAAGCGTGACTTTTGAGGTTATTTGATAAGCGAATTTCTCACCAGCTATAGGCGAAAACTCTTTTTTGGATTTTAGGGAAGTGCCACAAGCAGATAAACCAAAAATTGCTATTAGGACTAGGGTAATTTTTTTCATATTTTTCTTCTGGCACTTTAGGGATAGCTCTGTAAATTAATTACATCTTTAATAACTGTATCCTTATAAGTGCGCCCGCCCCAACCTTGACACCCTCCTAAACCCCAATTTTTCTAAAAATTGGATGCTTGAGCCTTAGAACATAAAAATATCGTGGGTCACTCTTGGTAGTGCTGGCTGCTATATCCGCGCAAACCCTTGGGGTGCATATTGACTTGATGGGATCCTTTCTCTCTGAACCCTAAAAAGCTCATGGAGTATTACTTGTGAAGTTCTTAACTCCCCGCGTCAACATGTATGTGTATGGAGTCCTCATGCCCCGGGGGTGTCTGCTCCTGTGGTCCCGTGGGGGGGTCCCTGTAGTACCTCACTGTAGTACCTAAACTTAAAAATCGAGGCAGTCATGGAAATATTTGTTGCGGGTTTCTACTGGAGCTAATACCATTAGAGGCTTATAGTTACAGGCTCTAAGCAAGATTGCTTTTAGAGGTCGGGAACGAAGCAGCCAAACCCAATTTCTGCCAGTGCCGGGGGTCAGGCTCATCCACCTTCCCTGCCCCTCAAACAGCGAATCAGAAGACCTTTAAAACTCTGAGAATTTGCCAAATCATCCAAATTATTGCCAAAACTAGGACAGTTCGACCGTCCAGAACAAATCTAAAGTAACGCTGCTGTCTGTGAGTACATTCCAGTGCTAATTGCAAGATAAACCCTCCTTTGTCTAGAAGAGTTCAGCGTAGAGGTTTGAAGGTGGGAAATACAGTACTGATGGATGATTTGTTCGTAGGAAATAGCTGAGTCTCTCCTTGACTCATTGGATTCAAGGCACAATGAGTTATTAATAAACCAACTAAAGTACACATGTCCCAAGCCATTATTTTCGATGTTGAAGCAACTGATAAGAACGATGCGGTCATCATCGAAGCCGCTTCACTTGATGTCACCTCCCTTGCCCCATTTGACGTCGGTAATCCTTGGGTACAACGCTACAACCCGGGCAAACCAATTAGTCTTGGCGCCCTTGCCACCCATCACATCTTGGATGAAGAGCTTGTTAGCTGTCCACCCAGCACTTCTTTTAAGTTGCCCGCTGGTACTAAATACCTCATTGGTCACAACATTGATTTTGATTGGGTCGCAATTGGTAGTCCTGAAGTCAAGCGTATTTGCACGCTTGCTCTGGCCCGCAGTCTTTGGCCTGACTTAGATAGCCACACTCAAAGCGCTCTACTTTATTTCTTCGAAAGAGATACCGCTAGGGATCAATTGCGTAATGCACACAGTGCATTGGCTGATGTGTGGATTTGTTCCAAGATTGTTGGCAAGATTATTGAGAAACTGCACCCCGCCTCTTTGGATGCTTTTTGGGAAATGTCTGAGAAAGCCAGAATTCCGACCATCATGCCTTTTGGTAAGCATAAGGGCGAGGCGATTAATCTGGTGCCATCTGATTACAAGCAATGGATGTTGCGCCAAGACAATGTTTCACCGTACTTGCGCAAAGCTCTAGAAGCTAAATAAAAAGCCTTTACTAGGGAATAAGGAATCCGTGATTTCCTTATTCCCC
>Ga0118677_10006713_pt1 | contig 19338 bp, 10 predicted proteins | sample AliMusrvi5mmetaG_FD_86154 | JGI IMG/M metagenome (GOLD analysis project Ga0118677, IMG submission 86154)
CGCGCGAGGCGCATTGTCTCCAGCCCGGAAAGGCCCGGCATGCGCACGTCGGAGATCATCATGCTGAAGTCCCCCGCGCGGAGCGTTTCCAGGGCCTTCTCGCCGGACGCAACCGTCATGGTGTCAAAGCCCTGGCCGCGCAGGAAGGAATCCAGCAGGCTGCGTTGCCCGGAATCATCGTCCACGATCAGGATGCGCGGGGAAGTGCTCATTTTTTGGCTGCGAGTTGCAGGTGGGAGATGCGGAAGACGGCGCCGTGGGGTTCGTTCGGCAGGCAGGCGATGTCCCAGCCGTGCGCGAGGACGATCTGCTGCACCACGGCTAGGCCGAGGCCGGTGCCGCCGCGGGTGGTGGTGAAGTAGGGCTTGAAGATCTCCTGCCGGTTCTCGGACGACACGCCGGGCCCGTCGTCGCGGATCTCCCACGCGGCCTCATGGGCGGAGAGGTGCATGGTAGCGATGCGGATCGCGCCGCCGCGGTCGACCGCCTGGATCGCGTTGAGCAGCAGATTGAAAAGCGCTTGGCGCAGGAGGCGTTCGTCGGCCTCGATGACAAGCGGCTCGCCGATGATCTCGACGCGGACCTGCTTCTCCTCGATGTCGTAGCTGAGGGTCTGCACCAGTTCACGGACCGCCTGCTGGAGCGGGACAGCGGCGCGGCGCACCGCGCGGGGGCGGGAATAGTCGATGAATTCGTTGAGCTGCACGGCGACCTTGTCCGCCTCGTCAACGATAACGCGCGATTTCTCGCGGATCTCCTCCGGTGCATCCGGTCGACGGGAGATCATCTGGGCCAGACCGCGGACGATGTTCAGCGGGTTGCGGGTCTCGTGGGCCAGGCCAGCGGCGGCGAGGTTCATCTCGCGGGAGTGCGCGGCCAGTTCGCTGGCGCGCACGAGGCGGAGCTGGAGTTCACTGGACTTGCCGAAATTGCGCCAGGCTAGGGCGACGCCGCCGGCGGCGAGCGCCGCCAGTAGCACGACCAAACCGCGCATCCAGAAGTCGCGCCCAATGGCATCCTGTGCGGCGTGAGTAGAGAGGACCACGAGGAAGCTGTGCGCACCCTGTTTCTGGAGCAGGGCCTTGTATTCGGCTTCACCCATCCACGGCGGGCGGCCGGGGCGCGGCTCGCCGCGATTGCGCGTGCGTGGCGGTTCGGCAGGGCGGGGTATGGCGAGTACGTTGCTTTCGGCAACGGCAGGTGGACGCCCGGTGGTAACGCTCTCGTCCGGGACAGGTGGCTGCAGGCGGCTCGTCTCCACGCGGTTGGTGTCGCCCGGCCGGAAAAACTCCTCGCGCGACAGAATGATGGGCGGGGCGGGCGGCTCGATGTCGCGGGTGACGTTCGTGCCGAGGTCCACGAGGTTCATCACGGAGACGACCGGGCCGTCCCAGTGTACGCTCTGGCCGGGGTCGGCGCCGGCGAGCGAACCGGAAGAAACCACCACGCTGCCGGTGGCATTGAGCAGGGCCAAGCCGTTCAGGTCGCTGGCCTTGACAAGGTCGGACAGCGCGGACTCGACGCGCTCGCGGGAGATCACACCACCGAAACGGCGCTGCGCGCGCAACACGATTCCGACGGTGGTGGAAATGTCACGGGCGCGCTCGACCAGGGCTGCGCGTGTGGCGTGCTCCACGCGGACATGCTCAGCAGCCTGCCACCCGAGGACCAGCGTCCAGGCGAGCAGCAGGATTCCGTAGACCAGCGCGGCGTGGCGGTTGCGTTCCATGGTTGGCACGGTCCGCCCGCCGGCTTACCGGCCGGCCGGCGTGGCGGGTGTGATGGCTTCGAACAGGGAGTTTGTCGGTAATTTATCCAGGAGTCGATCCAATTCCTTCTCGGAGTACGACTTCGGGATCAGCGAGTGGTCCCGCTCGTAGGCGGAGAGGGCGGCGACCTGGGCGGGCACGCGGATGACGTACGGCGTGAGGAAGATCAGGAGCTCTTCCTTGTCCGAGCTGTCGGTCGTGCGCTTGAAGAGGTTGCCAATCCAGGGGAGGTCGCCCAGGAAGGGGATCTTAGTCTCGTTCGAGGCCTTGGTGCGCTGCATCAGACCGCCGATGACGACTGTCTGGCCGCTGGGGGTCACGGCCACGGTGTTGGCGGAGACGGTGTTGATGACCGGCGCGTTGACGCCCTGGGCGATCTGGACTGAGCTGTTCGGGTCGATGGACGACGACTGCGGGGCGACGATCATCTGCACCATGCCGGCGCTGGTGATGTAGGGTGTGACGGTGAGGATGATTCCCACGGGGGTGTAGCTGACGGAGTTGATCGGCGCACCGGAGATCGTGTTGTAGCTGACGCTCGTGACCAGGGGCACGTACTGGCCGACGACCACCGAAGCGGGCTGGTTGTTGCGGGCCAGAATGGAGGGGCGTGACAGCACTTCGGCCTTGCCGGCGGCGGCGATGGCGCGCAGCGTGGCCTGGAAGTCGTTGCCCAGGACCTGGTAGAGCCCGGCGCCCTGGCCGGCGACGTACGGCGCGATCTGCTGGAAGCTCTGGATTGGCTGGCCAAAAGCGTTGACCACCGGTGCGTTGGAGCCGGTGCCAGAGCCGAGCGCGGAGAGTCCGAAGACGTTGGCGGCAATGCCGCGGACACCGTCTCCGAAAGGCCGCGTCCATGCGCCCTCGATGCCGAAATCGAGCGCGTCGCTGTGTGAAACCTGCACGAAGACCACCTTGATCAGCACCTGCGGCTGGGGTCGGTCCAGGTTGGTGATGACTTGGGAGATGTATTTCGTGGTCTCCTCGTCGGCCAGGATGGTCACGTTGTGCGAATCCGGGTCGATGGAGATGGTGGCGTTGCCGACCGAACCGTTGGCGTTGTACGTCTGGCTGCCGGAGTTGCCGCCGGAGGAGGGCGACGCGCGGTTGAAGCCGCCGCCAAAGGAGTTGTTGTTCCGCTGCGGTTGCTGCGCCGGGGCTGTGCCAGCCAGAAGCATGACGCCCAGCAGGGCTGCCAGGATACGGGGGAAGGATGAGTGGTTCATGGTGTTTTCTCCGGTGATCAGAACGATGGCACGCTGCTGCCGGAACGCGGATTTCCCATCCCGCTGCCGGTCAGCCCGGAACTTGACGAGGAGGAACTGGTGCTCTGTTGAACGCGGTTTTGCAGCGGGCTGGTCTGCGTGGTGGAGCGCGCACCGGTGGTGTTCTGGAACATGTCCTGCAGGACCTGCTGGACCTGCTGCGGGTCGGCGTTCTCAAGATGGATGACGCTGACGTGGGCAACCTTGGGCGATTCCTGGTCGAGCTGTTCGATCATGCGGCCAATCTGCTCGGACATGTCCCGCGAGGCGCTGACCACGACCGAGGCGGTGCGCGGGTCGGCCACCGCCGTGACGCGTGTCCGCTTCTTGATGCGGTCGGTTTGCGAGCTGCCGCCAGCGGCGTTCGCCTGCGCAGACGGATTGCCCATGCCGCGATTGCCGAACAACGCACCGATGCCGCCGAAGCGGAAGGGGGCCTGCGCGGCGGTGGAGCCGGATGAATCGGAATAGAGGTTGTTCAGAAGCATGGCGATTTCCTGCGGATCGTGGTGGGAGAGGTGGTAGACGCGCACCTCCGTCACATCCTCAGCGCCGGTGTCGATGGCCTTGATGATTTCCGCCAGGTGGTGGATGTTGGCCTGCGTGTCGGTCACGACGATGGAGTTGCCGGCCGCATTGGCGAGCACGGTTGCGTGCGGGGAGACCAGCGGCGAGATGTCCTTCAGCAGTTGCTCGGCCTCGACGAACCGGACGGGGATGATGAGCGTGGCGATCTCGTCGCTTTTCGGGATGGATTGTGGGTCTGTGCTGACGCGCACCGGGATGTCGGCGCGCAGTGCATCCTCGCGGCTCATGACGGTCAGCTGCCGGCCGTTCCGCACAGCGGCGTATCCATTGCGGTTGAGGACCCCGTTCAGGATGTCTACGGCCTCGTCCCGTGTGACGGGCTGACTGCTCCAGACATCCAGCTTGCCGCGAACGGGCGTGTTGAGCTGAATGATGAAGCCAGCTGCGTCGCTAAGGTAGTTCAGGACCAGGTCAATGGGCGCGTTGCGGAAGTTCAGGCGCAACTCGCCCGGCTTCAGTTCGTGCGGGGTGTTGTCAGGAGCGGGCGCGGGTGCCGCTGCCGCCGACGGCGCGGCGTTGGTGGTGGGTGGGGCGGTTTCGACCGCGCTGGCCAGCAGCCAGGACAGCGCCCATGCGCCGGCCGCGAGGATCAGCCGGGTGTGGGGCAACCTTGCGCCCGTTCTGTGAAGCAGTCTGGCGATCAGTGGTTTCATTTCAGCTCCTGTTCTCTCCGTTGCATCAGTCTCTTCAGTACATCGCTGGATGGTTCGCTGGCGGCGGCCGGGGGCGGCGGTGCCGATGGCGCAATTGCGAACGTCGCATCGGCGGTGGTCATGGGAACATCCGCGCGCGCGGGTGGCACCGGTTCAATTACCGGTGTTTCGGTCTCTGGCGCGAGTTGCCATCCCGCATCCGGGGCGCGAACAAGCTGCCGCCCCACCGGAAGTTCCACGGTGCGGTTGCTGGCGGTCAGTGTCACGGCATCGCCGCGGATGGCGGAAACCTGGAAGCCGGCGATCATCTCGTCGCGGCGCAGCGCCTTCTGGTATTCGGCGGTCGGGCCGGCGAAAAATGCGAAGGTTCCCTTTTCGTAGCTCATGACGCCGACCAGCGCGATGGCGTCGAGCGCCGGGCCGCGGGCGGCGTCGCCTCGGCCGATGATGCGGTGGGGGTAGCGGTTCGGGTTGAATATGTTCCGGTCCGGAATTGTGTTGAAGAAGGCATAGTCGCGTTTGGCAGGTGGCTGATTGGTGGGCGCGGCCGAGACGGGCCCGTCGGGGAGAATCGTTGCGCTGACGATCACGGTCAGGAAAAGAAGACGGCAGTTCATCGGCTTCCTCCGGGGGTCAGGACCAGGCCGCTGAGGCGCAGGCCCAGCGAAAAATTCTGGCCATTGGCGTCCAGGGCAACGAGTTCCACGGATTCCAGCTTGAGCGGCAGCGGGCTTATTTCGATGGCGTGGAGGAATCGGGTCACGGCGGTCAGGTCGCCGGTTGCGTCCACGCGGCAGCCGAGGGTGCGGTATTCATCTGCGTCGCGTTTCCATTGCGGGGTGATGCCAGTGACAAGCACGCGGCACTCCTGCGCCCAGCCGTCGATGGCCTTGAGCACCTGCTGTTCGGCGAGCGAGGAGTTGTCCGGCAGGGCGTTGGTCTGCATCTGACGCCAGTGCCGCCGCAACGCGGCCTCGCGCTGGCGTAGTTGCGTCCCTTCGGTCAGGTTTTTGCGCAGCGTGGTGGCGCGTTCGGCGCGCGCGGCCCAGGCGTCGCGCAGCGGCTCGATCACCACCTGGTCGGCCACGAGCAGGGCGAGTAGCGCGAGCGCTGCCAGCAATAGTGCGCGTTGGCGGTTGTCAATTTTCACGGGACGTCTCCTGTCCGTACTGGAAGCTGAACGTAAACTGCAGCGGCGTCTTGCCGCGGATTTGCTCCACCCGCAGGTTGTGCACGCCTGAAACCGCGCGCAGCCGGGTCAGCGTCTGCAGCAGGGCGGGGTTGTCGCGGGCCGTGCCGGAGCAACTCACCTGACTGGCGTCGTGAACCTCGATGCTTTTGGCCGTGACGGCGCCGTCCTCGGGGAACGCGAGGGAAAGTTCGCGCAGGAGGGTCAGGCAGACGAAGGATTCGTCGTACCAAGGGCGGTACTGGCGGATCTGCTGCTGCACGGCCTGTAGTTCGCCGACCGTTCTTTCGATCCGCCCCCAGCGGGCGCGCATTACGAGCAACAGGCATTCCTGTGCGCCGAACAGCCCCACTGTCAGCAGGAGCACCGCGGCGGCGGTAAGTCCTGCGGCGCGCCAGCGGCCGGAGGCGTAGCGAGCGACCAGTCGCATCCAGGGTGAGACGTAGGGCGGGAGGAAGTCGAACGCCTCGGAGCCGTCGGCCAGTTGTTGCGCCGCGAGACTGAACGCGGGGGACGGCGCGACATCCGGCGCGACCCGCGCGCCGAGATCGGATTCCGCATAGTGCAGGACCGGCTCGACAATGGCCGAGAGCGCCTGCCCGAGGGGTGCGAGGTCAGCGGCAAGCTGGCGGGCCAGCGGCGCAGGGCCGAAGATGCGGATGCGGGCGATGGCGGCGCGGCAGTCGGGAGAGAGTTGCCCGAGCGTGATGCGCACTTCGCGCGCGAGGAGCTCGGTCAGCACTGTGCGCCGGCCGTTCTCTGCGGTTGTGATGCCGTCCAGCGCGCGCAGGGCAGCCACGCCGCCGCCGCAGGTGACCTGCAAGGCGGCGTGGCTTTCGCCGAGCATCAGCGCCAGCGTGCCGCGGGAGTCGCCGGCCGTCGGCGGCTGGAGGGCGAACGCGCCGAGCGAGAAGCGGAGCGGCTGGAGGCGGGCGGCGCGCAGCGCCTGCGCCAGTCGCTCCACGTGGGCCGAGGGGATTCCGACGAAAGTGGCATGTGCTTCGCCAGAGGCGATGGCGTAGCGGGAGGTGACCACGCGCAGGGTTGCGGCATCGCACGGGAAGCCGCGCTCCGCCTCAAGCAGGAGGAAACCCGGCAGGTCGGCCGCCGGCAGCGGCGGAACCCGGGTGTGCGCGGTCAGGACCCACTTCAGCGGCAGGGCGACCGCGCACTGGCGTTCGCGGATACCGGCGGCCTCGAGGAGGTTGAGGATTTCGCGGCCGACCAGTTCCGGCGCGGCGTTTAGCGGATCGAGCGACAGCGTGGCACTGAACGACTGGGCCGCCAGCAACGCGCCAGTCTGGCGGCGCACGACCACGCCGTCGAGACGGCTGCCGTCCAGCGCGAGGCCCAGCACCGCAGTGGGCGGCCGCCTGCGCCGCCGCTGGTCCAGTCTAAAGAAAACATTCATTTTGTATCCTTTGCAAGAAGGGTGGTTCGCGCTTTGCTTCCGAGCGCCCATCCCAAGCGGCTTAAGTCCTGCCGGTAGACCACTTGCACCGCACCGGCACTGAGGTCGAAGATAAATTTTGTTCGCCGGTAGCCGCGGCCGTAGGGGCCGACTGCGGCGATGTCGGCGGTGAACTGGTAGCTGTGGGTGGTCAGGTAGTCGCCCTGTGCGAGAGTTTGCACGATGGCGTTGGCGTTGCCGAGGGCATCCGCGACCCAGGCGATGGAGCCCAGCTTGTCGGGATTCTGGAGACGGTAGGCGATCAATTGCTGTGCGGTGGTGGCATCCATGCCGGGAAGGCAGGTGAGCACTGCGGCGCCGGCGGTGTTGACGTTGACGCGGCCGTAGATGTAGTTGGCGCTGCTGGCAGTGACGGCGCTGGCGATCTGCGCGAACTCCGCCGAGGTCATGCCGCTCTGCAGGTAGAACGCCAGGAGGTTGGAGAAAATCAGAGGCGTGGTGGTGCGGCCGTTGTTACTGCGCCGCGTAAGGCGCGCGAGGATCTGTTCGGCGCGCGCGACGCCGAAGGTCGCGCGCAGCAGCGAGCGCAGCGGGGCGCGGTTGTTGACGTTGACCAGGGGGGTGCCGTCGCTGTGTAAATTGGGTTCGCGGCCAAAGACCGTGAAGTATTCCAGCAGGCCGGGGTCGAGCAGGCCGTTGTGGTTGAGGTCGGGCTCGTTATCGTCGCGGATGCCGTTACGGTTGACGTCGTCGCCGGCCAGTAGGTCGGCGGTGGCACCGTACACCAGCCGGAGTTCATCCACCGTTTCGAATGGCGCATGCTTGGCCGTGTAGTCCTCTGTGGCGTAGTTCACGGCTGCGAGGGTCGCGCCGGTGGAACTGCGCCAGTCGAGGATGGCCTGCACAAAATCCGGCGTGATGTTCGGCAGGGCGAAGAGCAGGTTGGTGCCGGCGCGGTTGAGGCTCAGCTTCGAGCCTTCGTCGATCAGAGCGAAAAGCGGCTCCGTGGAAGGCGCGCCGGACGGATCGCGTCCGATGATCCAAAAACGCGCGTTGCCGACAGGGACGGCGGTGGCTTGGTATTGGCTGGGGTCCGGCACGACGCCGTTGGTGGCGAAGGCGCAGAGCACGGCGCTGACGTAGCGCGCTGCGCCCTCGATGGCTTGGTCTGCTGTCAGCCCGGCGGTGCGGTTGGCGGCGGCGCGCAGCTCGGCGGACATGGCGTCGGCGAAATAAAGCGCGACCGTGACCAGGCCAAACGCGATCCAGAGCACGACCACGAGGGCCGAGCCGCGGCAGGAAGTCTGGCGGGAGAACATGTTCATGCGCCGCCTCCCGTGACAACGGGTTGCAGCTGGTTCGTGCGCGACTGCGAAACGACCGGAACGACCAGCACAATGGCTTCCGACGGCGGCACGTTTATGGGGCGGAGGGTTACGCGGACGGCGAGGGGAAGGTTGGTGTTGCCGCTGGTGGTATCCCAGGAATCGAGCCACTGGGTGCCGTCGTAGCAGGCAAAGCGGATGTCCTGCAGGCCGCTCTGGAGGCACTGGTCTTCGACGACGGGGGTGGCGGTGCAGAGCAGGTTGCGGGTGACGCTGCGGATGAGGTCATTGCCGCCGTTCGAACGCGAGGTGGATGTGGGCGGACGCAGGGCGTAGGTGACCAATTGCACGTCGCCCCACGGCTGGTCGGCGCGCAGCGCGCCGGTGGCGGTGTAGAGTTCGATGGCCACGGGGATCCCCTGGTTGGCCGAGGTGACGTTGCCGACCTTGAAATCGCCGGCCATGAGACCGCCCGGCGGCATGGCGCAGCGCAAATCACGGCGGAGGACTTCAGTGGCTTGCTGAACGGGCAGGTCGCGGTCCACTGCCGCGCTGGTGCGATCGCGCAGGCGCAGGGCGCTGAAAAAGACGGCGTTCACCGCCACCAGCACGACAGCCATGATGCCTATCGCGAGCATGGCTTCGATCAAAGTGAAGCCGTGGGTGGACGGTTGTGGGAGGCGTGTCATGGTCCGGTGGCCAGGGTGCTCATGTGCAGGTCGTAGTCGCGCCCCTGCGCGGAAAAGGCGACGTTGACGGTCAGCACTTGCAGGGAGGTGGTGCTGGTGAGGGTGACGGGCCAGGAGTCGCGTTGCAGGGTCCAGCGGAACGGCCGGCCGTTCTCGACAATTGTGCCCCGCTGCTGGAGTGCGGGGGTTCCGGTCGTTACTACGGTTTCGTTCAGAACACGGTCGGCGATGCGCGCGGCGGCGGTCCTGCGCTCGGCGACTTCGCCGGAGCGGCTGGCGACCTGCAGCGCGCCGATGGCCACGGGGAGCACGATGGTCAGAAAAAAGAGCGCAGCCATCACTTCGGCCAGCGTGAAGCCGTCCGCGGATCGTCTGGACCTGGCGCCCCGGCTAGTTATTTCGGGCGCGAATCTCATAGTTCAGCCGGTTGCGGGATTGGGCCAGGTAGATTGACGTGCCGTCGCGGCCGGTCAGGCTCAGGGCCTGCGGGCTGGCCTCGCCGATTGATCCGTCGGGCAGGAACCGAATCTTCGGAAGATTGGGATGGCGGCTGCTGACAGTCACCGCATTGGCGGCCCCGGAGGAGGAGGAACTCGTGGTGGTGGGGGCGTTGCCATTGACGACCTCGATATGGATGTCGGTGTCGAGCACAAGATCCACTGCTTTTCCGTCGATCTCTTCATAGCTGGGCTCGGCTTCCAGGCCGAAGGTTCCCTGCGCCGCATCCACCCACAGCTCCATCGGAATGCCCTCGGATACCGCCCGGCTCTGGCCCTGGCGCGCCAGGGCCAGAGCCGGGCGGTATCCGAGGGCATTCCGATGGAGCTGTGGGTGGATGCGGCGCAGGGAACCTTCGGCCTGGAAGCCGAGCCCAGCTATGAAGAGATCGACGGAAAAGCAGTGGATCTTGTGCTCGACACCGACATCCATATCGAGGTCGTCAATGGCAACGCCCCCACCACCACGAGTTCCTCCTCCTCCGGGGCCGCCAATGCGGTGACTGTCAGCAGCCGCCATCCCAATCTTCCGAAGATTCGGTTCCTGCCCGACGGATCAATCGGCGAGGCCAGCCCGCAGGCCCTGAGCCTGACCGGCCGCGACGGCACGTCAATCTACCTGGCCCAATCCCGCAACCGGCTGAACTATGAGATTCGCGCCCGAAATAACTAGCCGGGGCGCCAGGTCCAGACGATCCGCGGACGGCTTCACGCTGGCCGAAGTGATGGCTGCGCTCTTTTTTCTGACCATCGTGCTCCCCGTGGCCATCGGCGCGCTGCAGGTCGCCAGCCGCTCCGGCGAAGTCGCCGAGCGCAGGACCGCCGCCGCGCGCATCGCCGACCGTGTTCTGAACGAAACCGTAGTAACGACCGGAACCCCCGCACTCCAGCAGCGGGGCACAATTGTCGAGAACGGCCGGCCGTTCCGCTGGACCCTGCAACGCGACTCCTGGCCCGTCACCCTCACCAGCACCACCTCCCTGCAAGTGCTGACCGTCAACGTCGCCTTTTCCGCGCAGGGGCGCGACTACGACCTGCACATGAGCACCCTGGCCACCGGACCATGACACGCCTCCCACAACCGTCCACCCACGGCTTCACTTTGATCGAAGCCATGCTCGCGATAGGCATCATGGCTGTCGTGCTGGTGGCGGTGAACGCCGTCTTTTTCAGCGCCCTGCGCCTGCGCGATCGCACCAGCGCGGCAGTGGACCGCGACCTGCCCGTTCAGCAAGCCACTGAAGTCCTCCGCCGTGATTTGCGCTGCGCCATGCCGCCGGGCGGTCTCATGGCCGGCGATTTCAAGGTCGGCAACGTCACCTCGGCCAACCAGGGGATCCCCGTGGCCATCGAACTCTACACCGCCACCGGCGCGCTGCGCGCCGACCAGCCGTGGGGCGACGTGCAATTGGTCACCTACGCCCTGCGTCCGCCCACATCCACCTCGCGTTCGAACGGCGGCAATGACCTCATCCGCAGCGTCACCCGCAACCTGCTCTGCACCGCCACCCCCGTCGTCGAAGACCAGTGCCTCCAGAGCGGCCTGCAGGACATCCGCTTTGCCTGCTACGACGGCACCCAGTGGCTCGATTCCTGGGATACCACCAGCGGCAACACCAACCTTCCCCTCGCCGTCCGCGTAACCCTCCGCCCCATAAACGTGCCGCCGTCGGAAGCCATTGTGCTGGTCGTTCCGGTCGTTTCGCAGTCGCGCACGAACCAGCTGCAACCCGTTGTCACGGGAGGCGGCGCATGAACATGTTCTCCCGCCAGACTTCCTGCCGCGGCTCGGCCCTCGTGGTCGTGCTCTGGATCGCGTTTGGCCTGGTCACGGTCGCGCTTTATTTCGCCGACGCCATGTCCGCCGAGCTGCGCGCCGCCGCCAACCGCACCGCCGGGCTGACAGCAGACCAAGCCATCGAGGGCGCAGCGCGCTACGTCAGCGCCGTGCTCTGCGCCTTCGCCACCAACGGCGTCGTGCCGGACCCCAGCCAATACCAAGCCACCGCCGTCCCTGTCGGCAACGCGCGTTTTTGGATCATCGGACGCGATCCGTCCGGCGCGCCTTCCACGGAGCCGCTTTTCGCTCTGATCGACGAAGGCTCGAAGCTGAGCCTCAACCGCGCCGGCACCAACCTGCTCTTCGCCCTGCCGAACATCACGCCGGATTTTGTGCAGGCCATCCTCGACTGGCGCAGTTCCACCGGCGCGACCCTCGCAGCCGTGAACTACGCCACAGAGGACTACACGGCCAAGCATGCGCCATTCGAAACGGTGGATGAACTCCGGCTGGTGTACGGTGCCACCGCCGACCTACTGGCCGGCGACGACGTCAACCGTAACGGCATCCGCGACGATAACGAGCCCGACCTCAACCACAACGGCCTGCTCGACCCCGGCCTGCTGGAATACTTCACGGTCTTTGGCCGCGAACCCAATTTACACAGCGACGGCACCCCCCTGGTCAACGTCAACAACCGCGCCCCGCTGCGCTCGCTGCTGCGCGCGACCTTCGGCGTCGCGCGCGCCGAACAGATCCTCGCGCGCCTTACGCGGCGCAGTAACAACGGCCGCACCACCACGCCTCTGATTTTCTCCAACCTCCTGGCGTTCTACCTGCAGAGCGGCATGACCTCGGCGGAGTTCGCGCAGATCGCCAGCGCCGTCACTGCCAGCAGCGCCAACTACATCTACGGCCGCGTCAACGTCAACACCGCCGGCGCCGCAGTGCTCACCTGCCTTCCCGGCATGGATGCCACCACCGCACAGCAATTGATCGCCTACCGTCTCCAGAATCCCGACAAGCTGGGCTCCATCGCCTGGGTCGCGGATGCCCTCGGCAACGCCAACGCCATCGTGCAAACTCTCGCACAGGGCGACTACCTGACCACCCACAGCTACCAGTTCACCGCCGACATCGCCGCAGTCGGCCCCTACGGCCGCGGCTACCGGCGAACAAAATTTATCTTCGACCTCAGTGCCGGTGCGGTGCAAGTGGTCTACCGGCAGGACTTAAGCCGCTTGGGATGGGCGCTCGGAAGCAAAGCGCGAACCACCCTTCTTGCAAAGGATACAAAATGAATGTTTTCTTTAGACTGGACCAGCGGCGGCGCAGGCGGCCGCCCACTGCGGTGCTGGGCCTCGCGCTGGACGGCAGCCGTCTCGACGGCGTGGTCGTGCGCCGCCAGACTGGCGCGTTGCTGGCGGCCCAGTCGTTCAGTGCCACGCTGTCGCTCGATCCGCTAAACGCCGCGCCGGAACTGGTCGGCCGCGAAATCCTCAACCTCCTCGAGGCCGCCGGTATCCGCGAACGCCAGTGCGCGGTCGCCCTGCCGCTGAAGTGGGTCCTGACCGCGCACACCCGGGTTCCGCCGCTGCCGGCGGCCGACCTGCCGGGTTTCCTCCTGCTTGAGGCGGAGCGCGGCTTCCCGTGCGATGCCGCAACCCTGCGCGTGGTCACCTCCCGCTACGCCATCGCCTCTGGCGAAGCACATGCCACTTTCGTCGGAATCCCCTCGGCCCACGTGGAGCGACTGGCGCAGGCGCTGCGCGCCGCCCGCCTCCAGCCGCTCCGCTTCTCGCTCGGCGCGTTCGCCCTCCAGCCGCCGACGGCCGGCGACTCCCGCGGCACGCTGGCGCTGATGCTCGGCGAAAGCCACGCCGCCTTGCAGGTCACCTGCGGCGGCGGCGTGGCTGCCCTGCGCGCGCTGGACGGCATCACAACCGCAGAGAACGGCCGGCGCACAGTGCTGACCGAGCTCCTCGCGCGCGAAGTGCGCATCACGCTCGGGCAACTCTCTCCCGACTGCCGCGCCGCCATCGCCCGCATCCGCATCTTCGGCCCTGCGCCGCTGGCCCGCCAGCTTGCCGCTGACCTCGCACCCCTCGGGCAGGCGCTCTCGGCCATTGTCGAGCCGGTCCTGCACTATGCGGAATCCGATCTCGGCGCGCGGGTCGCGCCGGATGTCGCGCCGTCCCCCGCGTTCAGTCTCGCGGCGCAACAACTGGCCGACGGCTCCGAGGCGTTCGACTTCCTCCCGCCCTACGTCTCACCCTGGATGCGACTGGTCGCTCGCTACGCCTCCGGCCGCTGGCGCGCCGCAGGACTTACCGCCGCCGCGGTGCTCCTGCTGACAGTGGGGCTGTTCGGCGCACAGGAATGCCTGTTGCTCGTAATGCGCGCCCGCTGGGGGCGGATCGAAAGAACGGTCGGCGAACTACAGGCCGTGCAGCAGCAGATCCGCCAGTACCGCCCTTGGTACGACGAATCCTTCGTCTGCCTGACCCTCCTGCGCGAACTTTCCCTCGCGTTCCCCGAGGACGGCGCCGTCACGGCCAAAAGCATCGAGGTTCACGACGCCAGTCAGGTGAGTTGCTCCGGCACGGCCCGCGACAACCCCGCCCTGCTGCAGACGCTGACCCGGCTGCGCGCGGTTTCAGGCGTGCACAACCTGCGGGTGGAGCAAATCCGCGGCAAGACGCCGCTGCAGTTTACGTTCAGCTTCCAGTACGGACAGGAGACGTCCCGTGAAAATTGACAACCGCCAACGCGCACTATTGCTGGCAGCGCTCGCGCTACTCGCCCTGCTCGTGGCCGACCAGGTGGTGATCGAGCCGCTGCGCGACGCCTGGGCCGCGCGCGCCGAACGCGCCACCACGCTGCGCAAAAACCTGACCGAAGGGACGCAACTACGCCAGCGCGAGGCCGCGTTGCGGCGGCACTGGCGTCAGATGCAGACCAACGCCCTGCCGGACAACTCCTCGCTCGCCGAACAGCAGGTGCTCAAGGCCATCGACGGCTGGGCGCAGGAGTGCCGCGTGCTTGTCACTGGCATCACCCCGCAATGGAAACGCGACGCAGATGAATACCGCACCCTCGGCTGCCGCGTGGACGCAACCGGCGACCTGACCGCCGTGACCCGATTCCTCCACGCCATCGAAATAAGCCCGCTGCCGCTCAAGCTGGAATCCGTGGAACTCGTTGCCCTGGACGCCAATGGCCAGAATTTTTCGCTGGGCCTGCGCCTCAGCGGCCTGGTCCTGACCCCCGGAGGAAGCCGATGAACTGCCGTCTTCTTTTCCTGACCGTGATCGTCAGCGCAACGATTCTCCCCGACGGGCCCGTCTCGGCCGCGCCCACCAATCAGCCACCTGCCAAACGCGACTATGCCTTCTTCAACACAATTCCGGACCGGAACATATTCAACCCGAACCGCTACCCCCACCGCATCATCGGCCGAGGCGACGCCGCCCGCGGCCCGGCGCTCGACGCCATCGCGCTGGTCGGCGTCATGAGCTACGAAAAGGGAACCTTCGCATTTTTCGCCGGCCCGACCGCCGAATACCAGAAGGCGCTGCGCCGCGACGAGATGATCGCCGGCTTCCAGGTTTCCGCCATCCGCGGCGATGCCGTGACACTGACCGCCAGCAACCGCACCGTGGAACTTCCGGTGGGGCGGCAGCTTGTTCGCGCCCCGGATGCGGGATGGCAACTCGCGCCAGAGACCGAAACACCGGTAATTGAACCGGTGCCACCCGCGCGCGCGGATGTTCCCATGACCACCGCCGATGCGACGTTCGCAATTGCGCCATCGGCACCGCCGCCCCCGGCCGCCGCCAGCGAACCATCCAGCGATGTACTGAAGAGACTGATGCAACGGAGAGAACAGGAGCTGAAATGAAACCACTGATCGCCAGACTGCTTCACAGAACGGGCGCAAGGTTGCCCCACACCCGGCTGATCCTCGCGGCCGGCGCATGGGCGCTGTCCTGGCTGCTGGCCAGCGCGGTCGAAACCGCCCCACCCACCACCAACGCCGCGCCGTCGGCGGCAGCGGCACCCGCGCCCGCTCCTGACAACACCCCGCACGAACTGAAGCCGGGCGAGTTGCGCCTGAACTTCCGCAACGCGCCCATTGACCTGGTCCTGAACTACCTTAGCGACGCAGCTGGCTTCATCATTCAGCTCAACACGCCCGTTCGCGGCAAGCTGGATGTCTGGAGCAGTCAGCCCGTCACACGGGACGAGGCCGTAGACATCCTGAACGGGGTCCTCAACCGCAATGGATACGCCGCTGTGCGGAACGGCCGGCAGCTGACCGTCATGAGCCGCGAGGATGCACTGCGCGCCGACATCCCGGTGCGCGTCAGCACAGACCCACAATCCATCCCGAAAAGCGACGAGATCGCCACGCTCATCATCCCCGTCCGGTTCGTCGAGGCCGAGCAACTGCTGAAGGACATCTCGCCGCTGGTCTCCCCGCACGCAACCGTGCTCGCCAATGCGGCCGGCAACTCCATCGTCGTGACCGACACGCAGGCCAACATCCACCACCTGGCGGAAATCATCAAGGCCATCGACACCGGCGCTGAGGATGTGACGGAGGTGCGCGTCTACCACCTCTCCCACCACGATCCGCAGGAAATCGCCATGCTTCTGAACAACCTCTATTCCGATTCATCCGGCTCCACCGCCGCGCAGGCCCCCTTCCGCTTCGGCGGCATCGGTGCGTTGTTCGGCAATCGCGGCATGGGCAATCCGTCTGCGCAGGCGAACGCCGCTGGCGGCAGCTCGCAAACCGACCGCATCAAGAAGCGGACACGCGTCACGGCGGTGGCCGACCCGCGCACCGCCTCGGTCGTGGTCAGCGCCTCGCGGGACATGTCCGAGCAGATTGGCCGCATGATCGAACAGCTCGACCAGGAATCGCCCAAGGTTGCCCACGTCAGCGTCATCCATCTTGAGAACGCCGACCCGCAGCAGGTCCAGCAGGTCCTGCAGGACATGTTCCAGAACACCACCGGTGCGCGCTCCACCACGCAGACCAGCCCGCTGCAAAACCGCGTTCAACAGAGCACCAGTTCCTCCTCGTCAAGTTCCGGGCTGACCGGCAGCGGGATGGGAAATCCGCGTTCCGGCAGCAGCGTGCCATCGTTCTGATCACCGGAGAAAACACCATGAACCACTCATCCTTCCCCCGTATCCTGGCAGCCCTGCTGGGCGTCATGCTTCTGGCTGGCACAGCCCCGGCGCAGCAACCGCAGCGGAACAACAACTCCTTTGGCGGCGGCTTCAACCGCGCGTCGCCCTCCTCCGGCGGCAACTCCGGCAGCCAGACGTACAACGCCAACGGTTCGGTCGGCAACGCCACCATCTCCATCGACCCGGATTCGCACAACGTGACCATCCTGGCCGACGAGGAGACCACGAAATACATCTCCCAAGTCATCACCAACCTGGACCGACCCCAGCCGCAGGTGCTGATCAAGGTGGTCTTCGTGCAGGTTTCACACAGCGACGCGCTCGATTTCGGCATCGAGGGCGCATGGACGCGGCCTTTCGGAGACGGTGTCCGCGGCATTGCCGCCAACGTCTTCGGACTCTCCGCGCTCGGCTCTGGCACCGGCTCCAACGCACCGGTGGTCAACGCTTTTGGCCAGCCAATCCAGAGCTTCCAGCAGATCGCGCCGTACGTCGCCGGCCAGGGCGCCGGGCTCTACCAGGTCCTGGGCAACGACTTCCAGGCCACGCTGCGCGCCATCGCCGCCGCCGGCAAGGCCGAAGTGCTGTCACGCCCCTCCATTCTGGCCCGCAACAACCAGCCCGCTTCGGTGGTCGTCGGCCAGTACGTGCCCCTGGTCACGAGCGTCAGCTACAACACGATCTCCGGTGCGCCGATCAACTCCGTCAGCTACACCCCCGTGGGAATCATCCTCACCGTCACACCCTACATCACCAGCGCCGGCATGGTGCAGATGATCGTCGCCCCGCAGTCGTCGTCCATCGACCCGAACAGCTCAGTCCAGATCGCCCAGGGCGTCAACGCGCCGGTCATCAACACCGTCTCCGCCAACACCGTGGCCGTGACCCCCAGCGGCCAGACAGTCGTCATCGGCGGTCTGATGCAGCGCACCAAGGCCTCGAACGAGACTAAGATCCCCTTCCTGGGCGACCTCCCCTGGATTGGCAACCTCTTCAAGCGCACGACCGACAGCTCGGACAAGGAAGAGCTCCTGATCTTCCTCACGCCGTACGTCATCCGCGTGCCCGCCCAGGTCGCCGCCCTCTCCGCCTACGAGCGGGACCACTCGCTGATCCCGAAGTCGTACTCCGAGAAGGAATTGGATCGACTCCTGGATAAATTACCGACAAACTCCCTGTTCGAAGCCATCACACCCGCCACGCCGGCCGGCCGGTAAGCCGGCGGGCGGACCGTGCCAACCATGGAACGCAACCGCCACGCCGCGCTGGTCTACGGAATCCTGCTGCTCGCCTGGACGCTGGTCCTCGGGTGGCAGGCTGCTGAGCATGTCCGCGTGGAGCACGCCACACGCGCAGCCCTGGTCGAGCGCGCCCGTGACATTTCCACCACCGTCGGAATCGTGTTGCGCGCGCAGCGCCGTTTCGGTGGTGTGATCTCCCGCGAGCGCGTCGAGTCCGCGCTGTCCGACCTTGTCAAGGCCAGCGACCTGAACGGCTTGGCCCTGCTCAATGCCACCGGCAGCGTGGTGGTTTCTTCCGGTTCGCTCGCCGGCGCCGACCCCGGCCAGAGCGTACACTGGGACGGCCCGGTCGTCTCCGTGATGAACCTCGTGGACCTCGGCACGAACGTCACCCGCGACATCGAGCCGCCCGCCCCGCCCATCATTCTGTCGCGCGAGGAGTTTTTCCGGCCGGGCGACACCAACCGCGTGGAGACGAGCCGCCTGCAGCCACCTGTCCCGGACGAGAGCGTTACCACCGGGCGTCCACCTGCCGTTGCCGAAAGCAACGTACTCGCCATACCCCGCCCTGCCGAACCGCCACGCACGCGCAATCGCGGCGAGCCGCGCCCCGGCCGCCCGCCGTGGATGGGTGAAGCCGAATACAAGGCCCTGCTCCAGAAACAGGGTGCGCACAGCTTCCTCGTGGTCCTCTCTACTCACGCCGCACAGGATGCCATTGGGCGCGACTTCTGGATGCGCGGTTTGGTCGTGCTACTGGCGGCGCTCGCCGCCGGCGGCGTCGCCCTAGCCTGGCGCAATTTCGGCAAGTCCAGTGAACTCCAGCTCCGCCTCGTGCGCGCCAGCGAACTGGCCGCGCACTCCCGCGAGATGAACCTCGCCGCCGCTGGCCTGGCCCACGAGACCCGCAACCCGCTGAACATCGTCCGCGGTCTGGCCCAGATGATCTCCCGTCGACCGGATGCACCGGAGGAGATCCGCGAGAAATCGCGCGTTATCGTTGACGAGGCGGACAAGGTCGCCGTGCAGCTCAACGAATTCATCGACTATTCCCGCCCCCGCGCGGTGCGCCGCGCCGCTGTCCCGCTCCAGCAGGCGGTCCGTGAACTGGTGCAGACCCTCAGCTACGACATCGAGGAGAAGCAGGTCCGCGTCGAGATCATCGGCGAGCCGCTTGTCATCGAGGCCGACGAACGCCTCCTGCGCCAAGCGCTTTTCAATCTGCTGCTCAACGCGATCCAGGCGGTCGACCGCGGCGGCGCGATCCGCATCGCTACCATGCACCTCTCCGCCCATGAGGCCGCGTGGGAGATCCGCGACGACGGGCCCGGCGTGTCGTCCGAGAACCGGCAGGAGATCTTCAAGCCCTACTTCACCACCACCCGCGGCGGCACCGGCCTCGGCCTAGCCGTGGTGCAGCAGATCGTCCTCGCGCACGGCTGGGACATCGCCTGCCTGCCGAACGAACCCCACGGCGCCGTCTTCCGCATCTCCCACCTGCAACTCGCAGCCAAAAAATGAGCACTTCCCCGCGCATCCTGATCGTGGACGATGATTCCGGGCAACGCAGCCTGCTGGATTCCTTCCTGCGCGGCCAGGGCTTTGACACCATGACGGTTGCGTCCGGCGAGAAGGCCCTGGAAACGCTCCGCGCGGGGGACTTCAGCATGATGATCTCCGACGTGCGCATGCCGGGCCTTTCCGGGCTGGAGACAATGCGCCTCGCGCG
>Ga0118677_10006714_pt1 | contig 19337 bp, 13 predicted proteins | sample AliMusrvi5mmetaG_FD_86154 | JGI IMG/M metagenome (GOLD analysis project Ga0118677, IMG submission 86154)
GGGCGATGGCGGCATCGATTTCATCGCAAAGGTGGCCGAAATTGCGGCCGTGTTCGGCGGACACCAGAATGCTGTTGGTGAAACCAAGGCGCGCGAATTCGGAGAAAATCGCCTCGTGCCGTGGGTCGTCCACTTTGTTGATCACCAGCAGGACCGGCGGCTTGGCCTTGCGCAGCTTCTGCGCCAACGCCTGATCCACCGGGGTCAACCCGTCTTGTGCGTCGACCACCAACAGGATCAGGTCGGCCGTCTCCATCGCAATGTCCGCCTCAATGGCGACTTGCTCGCCAAAGCCGTCGTCGATGGTCGCGCCAATGCCGCCGGTGTCAATCAGGGTGCAAGCATGCACGGTGGCCTTGGAAGGTGCGGCAATGCGATCGCGGGTGACGCCCGGTTGGTCATGGACAATGGCGATTTTGCGACCCGCAAGCCGATTGAAGAGAGCGGATTTTCCGACGTTCGGGCGTCCGACGATGGCAACAGTGGGCATGGGAGAGTGAGGAAGAAGGGAGGGCGGCGAGGCGGTGATGAGGCGGTGGCGAGGAGGTGGCGAGGAGGTGGCGACGGACAAGGTCCGGTATTTTGTTGCAAGAAACAAGCGCGGAGAGGGCGAAAGGCAAGAATGCAACTGGAATCAGCTTGCAGCCCCCGTGCGGTACTCCCTGACTCTAGCACGCTGATGCCGTGACATCAAACGGTAGCAGAGTGGCACCAGCGCCAAACAAAAAGCCCCGCCGTTGCCGGCGGGGCTTTTTAGCGACTGGGATGGCGGAGCGGACGGGGCTCGAACCCGCGACCTCCAACGTGACAGGCTGGCGCTCTAACCAACTGAGCTACCGCTCCATCCCCGTTCGGGTGGCGCGCAAGCTAGGGGACGATTTGAGCGGGTGCAACACCTATTTTTGGAAAAGCGGATTTTTTTTGGCGGCTCACGACAGGGCTTCGATGGCGGCCTCGAGCGAGGCGAGGTCCTCGATGGAATGCACGGTGAGGGACTTGTCGATTTTGCCGAGCAAGCCGGCAATGACTTTGCCGGGGCCGAGTTCGAGGAAATTGCGATGCCCCAGCGAGATGAGCTTGTGGATCGACTCGGTCCAGCGCACCGAACCGGTGACCTGGCTTTCCAGCGAGTGGCGGATCTCGGCGGGCTCGGCGACCACGCTGGCGGAGAAATTGCAGACGACGGGCATGGTGGGCGACTGGATGGACACCGCGGCGAGCTGCACGGCGAGTTGGTCCTTGGCAGATTGCATCAGGCGCGAGTGATAGGCCCCCGCGACGTTGAGCTTGATGGCGCGGCGGATGCCGAAATCCTTGGCCTTGGCCACGGCGTCGTCGATTCCGGCCACCGTGCCGGAGAGGACGATCTGGCCCGGGGCGTTGAAATTGGCGACATCGACATCGGTTGCCGCAGCGAGGGCGCGCACCTGCTCTTCCTCCCCGCCGATAAGCGCGGCCATGGTGCCTTGGGTGGCGAGGCAGGCGGCTTCCATGAATTCGCCGCGGCGCGCGACGAGGCGGAGGCCGTCGGCGAAAGAAAATGTGCCGGCGGCGACGTGGGCGGTGAACTCACCGAGCGAGAGGCCGGCGGCAGCTACCGGCTGAAATTGCGGCAGCCGCTCGCGCACCAGTGCCAACGCCATCAACCCGTGGAGGAACAGCGCGGGTTGGCAACGCGATGTCTTGGTGAGTTGCTCGTCGGGCCCTTCGAACATGATGTCCGAGATGGAAAACCCCAGGGCTTGATCGGCCTGAGCGGCCATGCTGCGGATGGTTGCGGACGATTCCGCCCAGTCTTTGCCCATGCCCACCCGCTGTGCGCCTTGGCCGGAAAATAAAAGAACGATTTGGCTCATGTCACGAGAGGTCTAGGTCACCACACCACGCTTGAAAAGGCGGAAATGCGCCAGATTGCTGTCGCGGCACGGCCAGTTGCAACAAATTTGCTTTGGAAATGGCAACTTTTCCGGGCCCGACAGGTTTTACGATTGTGATAAGTGATCCAACCCTCCAATTGCCATGAAACCAACTCGCCATTATTTCCAATTACTTCCGGCGCTTGCCGCCGGGCTGCTGATTTTACCCGTCGCCGTGCAGGCGCAGGATGCCGGCCGGGATCCGGCACCCAAGGAAACTCCAAGTGAGGCGCCCAAGCCGGAACAAATTCACGCGATGCTGCGCCAAGTGCAAGAACTGCTGCGCGCCGGCAAGTCCGACGAAGCCCGCCCCATCATCGACCACCTGCGTGCCGCCACCAAGGACAATCCGCAGCTTGCCGCGCGCATCGAAAACGCCCTCAAACCCCAGCCGCGCCCGAATGCCGATCGACCGAACGCGCCGGAACGCCGGGAACGTTCCATGGCCCGGCCCGACGCCACGAGCGGCCAGGAACCCACGGGCCCTTCAAGCAATAAACCGCAGCCCAACGCCACGGGTGAACCGCAACGCCCCGCACCACCCGAGCGCCCGATGGCCCAGCAAAATCCACAGCCAGGTCCCCATCAGCCGATGGCCCAGCAGGCTCCCCAGGCAGGCCCCCATCAACGGATGGGCCAGCAAAATCCCCAGGTTGGTCCTCATCAGCCAATGCCCCAGCAGGCTCCCCAAGCAGGCCCCCATCAGCCGATGGGCCAGCAGGCTCCCCAGCCAGGTCCCCATCAGCCGATGGGCCAGCAGGCTCCCCAGGCAGGCAGGCCGCACCAGATGGTGCCGCCGAGTGCCGCCGGACAGCAACCGCAGATGGGACGCCCCACCATTCAAGGCCCGCAAGCGGGATTGACATTCCAAGGGCGCACGCAGGGCGGTTGGGGTCCGCAGATGGCCCGACCTAACACCGCTGGCCCGCAGCCGCGGATGGCCCGCAATAACAATCAAGGCGGACCCGCTGGCCTGATGGTCCAGCCACGCCTCCGGGGCGGTTGGGGCCCGCAATTGGCCCAACCCAACGCCGCCGGTCCGCAATCACGGATGGCCCGCAATATCAATGAGGCCGGCCCCAACCGGTTCATGTTCCAAGCTCGCAGCCGCGGCGCATGGGGTCCACAGATGGCCCAGCGCAACGGCCCAGGCGGACCCAATCTGATGTTCCAGGGACGCGGGCGTGGCGGCTGGGGCCCGCTGATGCACCAACCCAGGTTCGCTGGCCCCAACAACAGGTGGGGTGGCAAAAATAACAGGGCGGACCCAAACGCCTCCCGTTTCAGGGCCCCACCCCCGGGCCATGGGGGCCGCAAATGGCCCGCCATTTCAACCAAGGTGGGCAACGCCGGTTGATGTTCCAAGCGCGCACCCGTGGCGGCTGGGGCCCGCTGATGCACCAGCCCTATTTTGCGGCACCACAGCAGCAGATGGGTCGGCAAAACAGCCAGGGCGGCCCCAATCGCTTCCAGTTCCAGTCGCGCACCCGGAGTGGATGGGGCCCGCAAATGGCCCAACCCAATGCCGCTGGACCACAGCAACGCATGCAACGGTCCGCTGCGCCGCAAGCCCAAGCCAAACCGGGTGCTGCTGCTGAAAACACGCCAATGGCACGGATGCGCCATTTGCGCCAAGCCGCTGAGCAGTTGACCGCCGCCGGCTATCCGGAGTATGCCGCCAAGGCCCGCGCCGAAGTCAGCCGTATGGAAGCCGAACTCAAGCAGTCCAAGCCAGCGACGCCCCCGGCGCTGAAGCAAGAAGCCCCGCGCGAAGCCCCCCGCCGCGACTACGCCCCGCAACAGCCCAAGCCGGAAGTGAAACCCGCGCCGGATGCCAACGCCGCGATGTTGAGCGAAATGCGCAAACTGAGCAAACAAATCGAACAGCTCAACGGCCGCATGCAGAAGCTCGAGGCCCGCGGCCCGCAGTAATCCCCTGCGCGGCTGCTCTTCAGGAGTAGCCCGCACAGTCCCCTGTGCGGTCTTCAGAGAATGAAAACCGCAACAGAACACCTACCTCAAGCGACCTAGGCGCTTCCAATTGATAGACCGCACGGGAAACCGTGCGGTCTTTTCTTCGGGGTAGTCCGCACAGTCCTCTGTGCGGTCTTCAGACAATGAACTGCAAAACACAGGCGAAACAATAAGCGACTCAGGCGCTTTCGGCTGGAGGTAGCAATGGGAATTGCCCTTACAATCCCTATGCAACTCCACCGTGAGTGAGCAATGGGACGGAAGCGGTTTGACAATATCCTGGCGTGCCGTGCCGAAGCCCGCACAGAGGACTGTGCGGACTACAACGCCCGCGTGCGGATTTCCTCCTTGATCGCGGCGATGAAGTCGGGCAGCGATTTTGTGGTTAGATCCTCGTTGTCGCGGTGGCGGATGGAGACAGTGCCTTCCTCCACCTCGCGGGCGCCGAGGACCAACATGTAGGGGACGCGGTCGAGGCGGGCGAGGCGGATTTTGGCGCCGATCTTGTCGTTGGAGCGATCCACAGTCACGCGGACGCCGGCGTCGGCGAGTTGGGCGGCGGCGGCTTCGGCGGCTTCGAGGGTCTTTTCCGAAATGGGAATCACGCGAACCTGCTCGGGGGCGAGCCAGGTGGGGAATTTCCCCTCGAAATGCTCGATGAGCAGGCCGGTGAAGCGTTCCAACGAACCAAACGGCGCGCGGTGGATCATCACCGGCCGATGCGTCTGGTTGTCGGCCCCAACATAAGTTAGATCGAAGCGCAGCGGCAGGTTGTAATCTACCTGCACGGTGCCGAGCTGCCACTCGCGGCCGATGATATCCTTGACCACAAAGTCGATTTTCGGCCCATAGAAGGCGGCCTCGCCGAGTTCTTCGGTGTATTCGACGCCGAGGGTTTGCACGGCGGCGCGCAGGGCGGCCTCGGCCTTGTCCCAGTTTTCGGCATCGCCGACGTATTTGTCAGAATCCGGATCGCGCAGCGACAGGCGCACGCGATAGTCATGCATGCCCAAGGTGGCGAGGACCTTCTTCACCAGATCAAGGCAGCCGGCCACTTCCGCAGCCACCTGGTCGGGCGTGCAGAACAGGTGGGCGTCGTCCTGGGTGAAGCCGCGCACGCGGGTCATGCCGCCGAGTTCACCGGATTGCTCCCAGCGATAAACGGTGCCGAACTCGGCGAGGCGCACCGGCAGGTCGCGGTAGGAATGCGGGTCGCTCGCATAGATCTTGATGTGATGCGGGCAATTCATCGGCTTGAGCAGGTAGCCCTCGAACTCGCCGCTGGCCAGGCCATTGAGCAACTCGCCGCAGGTGGCGTTCTCATCGGCGAGTCGCTCTAACACATCACGCTCGGCGATGGGCGGGTACTGGCTTTCCTGATAGTATGGGAAATGGCCGGACGTGCGATAGAGGTCGAGCTTGCCGATGTGCGGAGTGAAGACTTGCGAGTACCCTTGTTTGTCGAGTTGCTCGGTGATGAATTCCTGAAGCGCGCGGCGCACCAGCGCACCTTTCGGCTTCCACAGGATGAGCCCCTGGCCGACGGCTTCATCGATATGGAAGAGGCCGAGTTCCCTGCCGAGGCGGCGGTGGTCGCGCTTTTTCGCTTCTTCGAGGCGGGTGAGGTGGTCTTGCAGTTCGGTGGAGTTCTTGAAACACGTGCCGTAGAGGCGTTGCAGCGACTCGCGGTCCTTGTCGCCCTTGTAGTAGGAACTGGCGATGCTCATGAGCTTGAAGGCCTTGCAATTGCCGGTGCGCCCGACGTGCGGCCCGGCGCACAGGTCCCAGAACTCGCCGTTCTTGAAGATCGAGATCGCCTCGTCCTCGGGGATCGAGTCTAGCAGATCCACCTTGAAGATGCTCGCCACCGGCCGCTCGGCAACCGCGCCCAGACGCCCCGCCTTGGCCAGCGCAAGCGCCTCATCGCGGGAAACGGTGACCCGCTCAAACGGGTCGTTGTCCTTCACCACGCGTTTCATTTCCTCTTCGATGCGCGGGAAATCGTCCGGCGTGATGTGGTGCGCAAGATCCATGTCATAGTAAAACCCGTTTTCCACCGGCGGCCCGGCGGCGAGTTGCACATCCGGCCAAAGGCGGCAGATGGCGGTGGCCATGACATGGGCACAGGAATGGCGCAACCGTTCCAAATCGGTCATTTGCTGGCGTTCATCAAGGGTCTTGCGTTCGTTCATGGGAGAATTATGTTAGAATCGGGTGTTAAGGCGAGGGCGAGATGAAGTCATGGGTCACGGATAAAGAGCAAGCAGGCGCGAATCCTATAACTGATTACTGATTACTGATTACTGATTACTGATTACTGACCACCCCCCTCAGCGGTCGAGCAGGGCGAATTTGAGTTCGGCTTCGGAGACGACTTCGCCGTTGACCAGGCAGCGGCAGCGGGTTTGGCCGATGGAACCGCGAATCTTGATGATGTCGCTTTCGATGACGAGAGTGTCGCCGGGCAGCACGGGGCGGCGCCATTTGACGTTGTCGGCGCTCATGAAGTAGCCGATCTTGCCGGTATTCTCGGGCTTGCGCAACATCAGGACCGAGGAGAGCTGGGCCATGGCTTCGAGTTGCAGCACGCCGGGCATGATCGGGTGGCCGGGAAAGTGGCCGCCGAAGTATGGCTCGTTGATGGTGACGTTCTTGACGCCGATGCATTTGCTGTCGCCCTCGAAGCCGACGATGCGGTCCACCATGAGGAACGGATAGCGGTGGGGCAGGATTTTGAGCACATCGTGGATGTCCATCACGCTTTCTCCGGCGGGCATGGCAATCGGCGCGGGCACCATCGAGCGCATCCGGGCATACTCCGCCTTGAGGGTGGCCGCCATCTTGGTGTTGGGTCCGTGGCCGGGTTTGATGGCAATGACATGAGCGAGGATGCGGATGCCCGAAAGCATCAGGTCGCCGATGAGATCCAGCGCCTTGTGGCGGGCGAATTCGTTAGTGAAGCGCAGGGCCTCCTTGGACATGACCTCGTTGCCGCGGATGACGATGGCGCTCTCCAGCGAGCCGCCTTTGATGAGGCCCTTGTCCAACAGCGGCTTGACGTCCTCGTAATACACGAAGGTGCGCGCCGCACAGATTTCCTTCTCGTAGATCGCCGGGGTGACCTCCGTGGAAAAATACTGCGTGAAGCGCCCTTCCGGCCCGACGTTGGTGACCGACACGCGGAACGTCCTGCTCGGAACGATGGTGATGAGGGTGCCGTCGCCGGTTTCCAGGTGCATCGGCTCACGGATTTCCCACACCTTGCGGGGGGCGGCCTGGGCGGTGATGCCCGCCTTCTTGATCAGTTCCACAAACGGCCGCGACGAGCCATCGCCGATGGGCGGCTCGTTGGCATCCATTTCAATGAGGGCGTTGTCGATGCCCATGCCGGTGAGCGCCGAAATGACGTGCTCCACGGTGTGGACCTTGACCGAGCCTTCCGCCAGGGTGGTGGCGCGCTCGACGGTCTGGACTTTCTCCGCATCCGCGCTGATGAAGGGCTTGTCCGCCAAATCAATCCGACGGAACTTCAAGCCGTGACCCTCCGGCGCAGGGCTGAGGGAAAGCGAAACCTTCTCTCCGGTGTGGAGAGAGGTGCCTTCGAGAGTGGCCGAGCTTGCGAGGGTCTGCTGAACTGCGTGGGTCATGTGGCGCGCAGTATCGGGCGATCCGAGGAAGATTCAAGCCGGAATAATCGCCGCGAAATCCGCCGCCGCGAACTGCCGGCAGCCATCTGCCGCAGTCAGGGCTTCCAGCCCGCTGGCGGAGCGGCCGCTGATTCGCCCAAATACAAGCATGGAAACTGCCGCAAAAGTCCTTAAAAGCACCAAATGGCGGGCAAAGGCGGGACGATGCTGGGCGGGGACCCTGCCTTCGGGGCGTCCGGCGGGGGCGAGGCCGCAGCGCTCTGCCGCACGCTCACTCGCCGAATCCCTCGGTGATGGGCCAGCCATTGAATTGAGGGCTTCCAGCCTGTCGTTGGGTGTATCGGCCTAACCAAGCCTCCGTCAACTCGCCCCAGCCGGACCGTTTGGAAAACGGCCCCTGCCCCGTTGATTCGACCTGCCAATTGAAATGTCTTGCGTTAGCGGTAGAGCATGGCCATGCTTTTGTCCTCGAAATTTCAACCTGACACGCCATGAAAATCAACACCGCCGCCGTCGCCGGCACCGCCATCGTATGGATCGGGACTCTGGTCGGAGCGTTCTATCTTGGCCATCACAACCAAGCCGTCAATGCAGGCAATGTGGCGTCCGGAGATGTCGCTGCCGGCGGGGCCAGCGGGGACCATGCCGCCGGGGGCGGTGGCAATGGGGCTCGCAAAGCCAGTGATCGGGAGGCGGGCGCCAAACCGCTCACGCTGCAACAGATTCTGACAAAGATGAAAGCCACGATGCGCGGTGGCTCGATGCAAAACCCCGCGGCCATGATGAAAGTCATGGGTCTGTTAGACAAGATCCGCCCCGAGGACGTGCCCGAGGCGCTGGCCGAGGCGGAGGCCATGAGCGACCCCCAGCAGAAGATGCTGCTTTCCATGTGCCTGCTCGGCAAATGGGCGGAACTGGACGGAGAGGCGGCCATGAAGTATGCCGAGGAGCATGGCAGTGGCCAGGGACCCATGGCCCAAATCGCCAAAATGAGTGTTGCCAGCGCCTGGGCGGAGCACGACCCGGAGGCGGTTTGGAAATGGTACCAGGACCAGGCGGGCAAGGACAGCGGAGGCCCGTTTGGCAGCAATATGGTGCTCTCCTCGCTGTTTGCCGGCATGGCCGAAAAGGATCCGGACCAGGCATTCAAGCACCTTGAGGAAATCGACGGCCCCGGCAGGACCATAGCCCTCGCCGGCATGTTCCAGTCCGCCCTGTTCGACGACGCCAAACGCCAGCAGCTTCTAACAAAGGTGGAGGCCCTGCCCGATGACGCCGAGCGCAAGCAAGCCAAACAAATGATGTTAGGCCACTGGGCGATGATGGCACCGGAGCAGGCCGTGGCCTGGGTGAAGACCCAGCCGCCGGACGAGCAAGGCGACCTGCGCCAATCCATGGGGACGATATTGATGATGAGCGACCCGAAACAGGGCGCCAATCTGATGCTTGAAGGCGTCAGCGACGAGGACAAACCCCAATGCTATTCACGAATCATCTCCCAATGGGCCGCCTTGGACACCAATGCCGCAGGCGCTTGGCTGCGCGAACAGCCCCAGGGGCCGCAACTCGACGAGGCCCGCCAGTCGTTTGTCACTGCCACCAGCCAGAAGGATCCGCAATCCGCCATGCAATGGGCCGCAACCATCACCAACCCCGATCTCAAGATCGGCGCCACAGTCACGGCCTATCAGGCATGGCAGATCAAGGATGCCGCTGCCGCCGACCAAGCCCTCGTCACGTCAGGCCTCGATGAGGCACAAATCCAAGCCGTGAAAGCCGGCCAGCCAAGTCCGAGCACGGACCCGTGATGCAGGGCCGCCGTGGACTGCGGCAGCCCGCTTCCGCTGTTAGACTTAGCCGTCCTGAATCCTGGCCGAAAATACGCGTGATTCGGGAACTTGAATGAACCCGCTTGGATCCGGGCAGGATGCCCGGACCACAGTGGCGCGGGCATCCTGCCCGCCGCCATTCTGCGCATCAGCTCATTCAATTTCCACAGAGATGAGGATGTCTGAGACTCCGCCAGCCCGCTGGCGGAAAGCCACTGAGTATCCCAAGATGACTCGCGGAACGCTCTCCATGGACCGAGATTCGATTTCAATCACTGGTGCTCGCTGCAGGCTGCGACCATCACAGCGGCGGCGGACTGCCGCAGTCCACGGCGCACCGCGTGCGCCCATCTCACAAGGACTTTGCCTTCCCCTTGGCGCGGATGGGCGCGCCAGGTTCGGCACCATCGAAGTCCGCCTTGCCGCCGCCCCATAGCGGCTTGACGAGTGTGGCGTTCCACGCATCCCACTTGGCTTGGAGTTCCGACAACTTGGCGGGCTCGGTGCTGGCGAGGTCGGTGGTCTCACCAATGTCGGTGGCAAGGTTGTATAATTTTGCGGGCGTGATACTCCCTGTGCCATTGTCGGCGATGCTGTCATAGCGGACGAGTTTCCAGGAGCCGCTGCGAATGGCCATTTGCTGGCCGAGTCGCCAGTAGAGCGCGTCATGCGGCGGCGCGGACTTTTCGCCAGAGAGAAACGGCAGCAAGTCCACGCCGTCGAGTTTCCACTCGGGCTTCACCTCGACTCCGGCGGCGGCAAGGACCGTGGCGCTGAGGTCGAGCTGGATGACCGGCTGCGCATAGACGCCGGGCTTGAGCTTATCCAACCACGACACGACGAACGGCACGCGGATGCCGCCTTCGAGGGTGGTACGCTTCGATCCCCGCAACGGAAAGTTGCTAGAAGCGTTGATCGTCGTCCCCTTCATGGTCGGACCGCCGTTGTCGCTGATGAAACACACGAGCGTGTTCTTGTCCAAGCCGGACTCGCTGAGTTTCGCCCGCACACTGCCGACCGCCTCGTCCAGGGCGAGCATCATGGCGTCGTACTTGCGGCGCTGGCCGTTGGCGATGTTAGGGAATTTCGCCAGGCGCTCGTCGGTGGCCTCCATCGGCGTGTGAACGGCGTTGAATGCCAGATAGAGAAACCACGGCTGCGCCTTGTGCCGCTCGATGAATGCCACGGCCTCGCGGCCGAAAGCGTCGGTGGTGTAGTCGATCTCGGTCACCGGCGCGGTGCCGCGCAAGATGCCGGCGGATTTGATATAACTATGAGCACCCCCGAGAAAACCGAAAAACTCGTCGAAGCCGCGGCGTTGCGGCTGCATCTCCGGCAATTCGCCCAGATGCCACTTGCCCACAGCTCCGGTGACGTAGCCAGCCGCCTTGAGACGGTTGGCGAGCGTGGTTTCGCTCACCGGCAGACCCTGGTTGCCGCCGTCGGGATTGAACTCATGCCCGAAGCGTTGCTGATAGCGCCCGGTGAGCAAGCCCGCCCGGCTCGGCGAACAATACGGTCCCGACACATAGCCGTTGGAAAAGCGCACACCTGCCGCCGCCAGCGCATCGAGGTTGGGCGTGGGGATGTCCTTGCAGCCCTGGAAGCCGACGTCCGCATAGCCCAAGTCGTCGGCGACAATGAACAGGATGTTGGGCTTGGCCGGGGCCGCGGCAGCATGGAGCGCCGCCAGCGCGGCGACAGAGATGGATACGAACAGGGCGGATGGGGATTTCATGGATGTGTTAGACGAGGGACGCCGTGATCATTTGGCGTCCGAGTAAACGAGAGGATAGGCCGACGGGTTCTCAAGGGCAAGAAGATCGATGTCAACATCCAAGTCTGGCCAGCGGAGATGGGTGCCGTGCAAGAATTCAAGATGGTGGATCTGGCTGACCTTGGCATCCGCAAACCAAGGATAATCCGCGAAGGACAGCAGATACTCCTTGTCGGCCACCAAAACCCAGATGCCGTGCAGCGAGATATGCGAAACCTCAGCCAAAGTGCTTTTCCCAGGCTTCTCTAATTTCATTTTGTTTTCTTCTGATGAGGGTTTCCGCGACTTTCAGCTCCGAGCTCTTCAGTCCCTTGCTGACAGCAAGCTCAATTTCAGGCTCAAGCCAGAATTTCGCCTCTCCATTTGGCGTGTACACATGGACGTGCATCCTTGGTTCTTCCCGCGAAAAGAAGAAAAAGCGAAAGTTTTCAAACTGGAAAATGGTTGGACTCACGACAGGTTGTGTCCGGAAACACGAGAAGAAAGGCGACCGCAATGTCCATGGAAACGAGGTCGATGTCAACCTCCGACTTCCACGCGTAAGGAGCCACGACATTTTGTCGTGCCGCCCATGGTAGGTGCAACTGAAGCCGCCAGGCGGCTGGTCTTGCGCGTCCCATGGGCTTGGGGGACAGGAGTGTCCCCCGCTCCTCAGGCGGGCTAAAGCCCGCGCTCCTTGCCGTCGCCGAATCGTTGCTGCTGCTTCTCCAGCAGTTCCGTCATTTCCCTGACCTTGGCGGCGTGCTCGGGTTTGTCCGCCAGGTTGGTGATTTCCTGCGGGTCCGCCTGCAGGTCGAAGAGTTGGGTCTTGTCCACCAGCGGATAGCGGATGAGTTTCCAGCGCTCATCGCGCACGGCACGTTGCACGTTGCGATAGGCGAACATCAGTTGCGCGCGGGCGGGCAGGGCCGGATCGCGCAAGGTGCGGCTTAGGTCGATTCCTTCGCTGGTCCTGGGTGGCGGGACGCCACAGAGCTTGCCGAGGGTGGGCAGCACATCAAACAGATAACACATTGCATCGGTGCGCTTGCCGGCCGGAATGCCGGGACCACTGATGAGGAGCGGGACGCGCAGCGAGTGCTCATAGAGGTTTTGTTTGCCGATGAGACCATGGCTGCCGCGCGCAACCCCGGAGTCGGCGGAAAACACCACGAGGGTGTTTTTCGCATACGGCGAGACCTCCAACGCATCGAGCACGCGGCCGATCTGCGCGTCGAGATATGAGATATAGCGATAATAGTCGGCTAGCATCTGGCGCACGGCGGCAGGCGGGCGCGGATGCGGCAACAGGACTTCGTCGCGGATTTTCATTTCGCCGTTGTCCCAGGGATGTTGCGGCAGGAAGTTCGGAGGCAGCGGGATGTCGGCGGCGGCATAGCGGATGGGGAAATCCTCCGGCACGATGTGCGGGTCGTGCGGCGCGTCAAACGCCACATAACAGAAAAACGGGCCGCCGCTATGCTCCTTGAGGAAACGGACGGCTTCATCGGCGAACACCGCGCAGGCATGCTTGGCTGCGACCTGGGGCTTCGTTAGTTTCCCATCCGTCACGTCGCAGAGTGAAGCCTTGAGCGGGTTGGTCATGCCTCCGACGAAGACCCCACGGGCGGTGGGAAAACACCGTGCCAGCGAGGCCTCGCCATTGTGCCACTTGCCACTCATGAAGGTGGTGTAGCCGGCCCTGCCAAAAGCCTCGGGCCAGGTCTCGTCGCGTTGGAGTTTTTCGTCGATGCGGAACAACGAGCGTCCCGAGAGCAACATTGCCCGCGACGGCACACAGGTGGCTCCTTGCATCCCGCCCTGCATGTAGGCGCGGTTGAAGGCAATACCCGCCCGCGCCAAACGGTCGAGGTTGGGTGTTTTGACGATCGGGTTGCCGAGCGCGGCAATGGTGTCGGCCCGCTGGTCGTCGGCAAACAGGAACAGGATGTTCGGCTTGCCGGCCGGGGCCGCCGGCTGCGGCTCCGCAGCGCGGAGAGTGCTCACACTTGCCGCCAAGGCACACAACCCCGGCAATATTGTTAGAACATTCATGATTCCTCTTTGTTAGCCAAATCCGCCTGCCGAATGTTAGATCCCTGGGCGGCGGGCTTGGCCATGTCTTCGGGGTTGGGCGTTGGCATCACGGCCTGCACGGTCTTGCGCCAGGCGGCCAACTTGCCACGCAGGTCCTTGACTCGCTCCGGGTCGTCCGCGGCATGGTCGGTTTTCTCGCCGATGTCATTGCGCAGATTGAACAACTCGCAGCGGCCGTCCTCATACCATTCGATGAGTTTCCAATCGCCGTCGCGCACGGCCCCACCTGGGGCGCCGCCCTGGTTGCCGTAGTGCGGGTAGTGCCAGAAAAGCGGCCCGCGCTGCAACGCGCCGCCCTTGAGCAGCGGCACCAGGCTCACGCCGTCGAGGTGTTGCTGCGGCATGGGCGGCGGGCCGGCCAGATCTAACAGAGTTGGATAGAAATCGGTGCTGACCACCGGCGTGTCGCAGAGGCTTCCGGGTTGGGTGACACCGGGGGCGCGGATGATCCAGGGTTCGCGGATGCCGCCCTCATAGAGCCAGCCCTTGCCGCCGCGCAGGGGCAGATTCGATGTGGGATGGCCTTCGGCGGTGGCCAGGCCGCCGTTGTCGGAAGTGAACACGACGATCGTGTGATCGGTCAGGCCGTTGCGCTCCAGCGCGGCCAGCACCCGGCCGATGGCGCTGTCCATCTGCTCGAGCATGGCGGCATAGGCTGCGTGGTTTTGCACCAGGCGCACCTTGCTCTCGCCTTCCCGGCCCCAGGCGACGGGCGGCGCGGACGCCTGCTTGCGCTGGTACTTCTCTATCAACTCCGGCCTGGCCCCGATCGGGATATGCACGGCGAGAAACGGCAGATAGGCGAAAAACGGCTGGTCCTTGTGGGCGTCGATGAAGCGCACGGCTTCGTCGGCGATGCGATCGGTGGTTTTGGGATCGTCCAGCGGATTGGGCGGCGCCACGTCGGACTTGGGATAGTAGAACTGGGCCTTTCCTTCCAAACCCGGGCCGAACCCCTGGGCGTTGGGCGAAAAATCGCCGTCGCCTAGGTGCCACTTGCCGGCAAAGAAGTTGCTGTAGCCGGCCGCGCGCAAGGCCTCGGCCACGGTGACCTCGGCGAGCGCGAGGTGATTCTGGTTAGGCGCTGGCAACAGTTTGCCCTTGCGCTCGCCGCCGATGAAGTTGGTGATCCCGGTGCGCGGCGGATACTTGCCCGTCATGATGCTGGCACGGGTCGGCGAGCACACCGGGCACGCCGCATAGCCGGCCGTGAAGCGCATCGCACCCGCTGCGAACCGGTCAATGTTAGGCGTCTCGTAGAACGTCTTCGGGTTGTTCGCGCCGATGTCCATGTAGCCGAGGTCGTCGGCGAGAATGAACACGATGTTAGGCATGCGCCTGGCGTCAGCAGCCCCGGCCAGCGGCAGCGCGAGGAAAGCCAAGGTGAGGAGGATGAGGTGGTTTAACATAACTGCGGGGCTTGTTTAGATAAATCGGTTGAATGAACCACAGATTACACAGATTACACAGATTACACAGATTACACAGATTACACAGATTACACAGATTACACAGATTACCCAGATTTCACGGATTTCACGGATTGAAGAAGTGGTCATGTGCATCGTTTCGGAAGTTGCGGATGCCGTGGAAATCCAAACCATAAATCCGTGTAATCCACATAATCCGTGTAATCCGTGGTTCTCTTTGTCGGCTTAGGATTTGGGATTTGGAATTTCAGATTTCGGCTTTTCCTCGTCAGTTAGAAAAAGCCCGACCGGGTCCTTGACGCGGCCCGGCGGGCGCACGCCGGGGCCGAGTTGTTTCACGCCGAGGTCGGCGTTCATGACAGCAATGAGTTTTTGCAGGCGCTCGACCACGTCGGGGTGCTCTGCCGCGACGTCGTGGGTCTCGCCGATATCGGTATCAAGGTTGTAGAGGGTGGGCGTGAACTCGGCTGCCGGAGTGGCAGGCTTCTTCGGGCCGCCCATGTTTTCGGATTGGCGGACAATGGCCAGCTTCCATGGGCCGCTGCGCACGGCTTCGAGGCGGTTGGAACTGAAAAAGTAATGCGCCTCGCGGGGCGACTGCCGGGATTTTCCTAACAACACCTGGGTCATGTCCTTGCCGTCGATTTTCACGCCCTCGGGCAAACTTGCGCCGCCGAGCGCGGCGAAGGTCGGCAGCAAGTCGATGTTGCCGGCCACCGCGTCGCAGGTGCTGGCGGCTGGCACCTTGCCCGGCCACCACGCGATGGTGGGCTCGCGCATGCCACCCTCGAAGGTGCCACCCTTGCCGCCGCGCAGGGGTCCGGCGGTGCCGCCGTTTTTCCCCTGGGTGAGCCACGGGCCGTTGTCGCTGGTGAAGATGACGAGGGTGTTTTGCGCGAGCTTGAGTTCCTGCAAGGTGTCGAGGATTTTGCCCACGCTCCAATCGACTTCCTCAACCCAATCCCCATACGAACCGTTGGCCGAGTGACCCTTGAATTTGTCGCCGGGATGGATCGGCACATGCACGGCGGTGTGCGGTAGATAGAGGAAGAACGGCTTCGCCTTGTTCTCGGTGATGAACTTGACCGCCTCGTCGGTGTAGCGTTCGGTTAGGCGATCCTGCGCGGCGGGCGGGACCGTCTCGATGACCTTGTCGTCGCGCACCAAGGGCAGCGGCGGCGAGCCCTTGGGCTTGGTGCCGGGCGGGGGCGGCCCGGTTTCGCTGCCGCCCATGTCGTTGGAGTAGGGCAAGCCGAAATAGTGGTCGAAGCCATGGCGGGTCGGAAGAAACTCCGCTTGATCGCCGACGTGCCATTTGCCGATGCACATCGTCGCGTACCCAGCGCCCTTCATCAACTGGGCCACCGTGCGTTCCTGCGAACTGATGCCAATGGGGCATGCCGGAAAAATCACGTCCGGCAGCGACACGCGCTTGGCATAACAACCCGTGAGCACCTGCGCCCGCGACGGCGTACACACCGGCGCGGCGTAAAACGACGTGAGCTTCATGCCCTCCCGCGCCATGCGATCGATGTTAGGCGTGCGGTTTTTCGTCGAGCCGAACGGTCCGACGTCGCCGTAGCCCATGTCATCGATGAGAATGAGGATGATGTTAGGCTTGGCAGTCGCCGCAGGCAGCGTGCCGGGTGATGCGATCAAAAGCGCGGCGAGGATGCGGAACAGGGTTTTCATGGCTTGGTGTGTAATGACTCATGAGGCTCCATCATGGAAGCCCTGCGCCGCAGCATAGGCGCAACTCGCGCAAACACCATGAAAATATTCCGGCGCACGGTTGGACATGGCCAGCACTGCGGCGGTCTGTGAGCTCCATTGCCAACGGAAAGCATTGTAGCGGCGCTCTGTGAGCGCCGTTGCCCATGAATCGTGCGGCAGCTCAGCGACAACGAATTCCCATGGCTGTGCGTCGGCTTACGGCGGTCACAGACCGCCGCTACAATGCTACTCACGGACTTCAATCAATCATCTGCACTGAAATTTCGTCCGCCGCAGCGAGGGTGTCGGTTGTCCGCGGATTTGTCTGGCGCAAGCCCAGCATCAAGCCGGTGGCGATGGCCAGACCGCCCCAGAGTTGGCCCCAGTGGGGTGTTTCGCCAAGCAGCCCGACGGCGATGAGGGTTCCGGCGAAGGGTTGCACAAAGATGGTCATGGCCAAGGCGTTGACCGGCAACACGCGCATCGCCGCAAACCACGCCGCAAAACCCAAAGCGGTGCAGATCGAGGCAAGATAGAAAATCTCCAACCAAGCATGCATCGGCAGCATTCGCGCTGCCGCGAGCGAGGAAGGGCCGTCCAGCGCGAGATTGATCATCACCCCGGCGGCGAGCGAACAGGTGATGACCTTGAGAAAGCCCGAGCGCTCGTTCAAGGGCTTTCCCATCACCGAAAACGCCGCGCTGCAGAAAAACGAGCCGATGAACAGCAGGTTCGCACCCAGGCCTGCCAGCCGGAAACCCGGCTCCAGGATGTTAGACAGGAGGATCACCCCAAGCATGCCGAATAGGAAGCCGATCCAGCGAGTGGCCGGCACGCTCTCGCGCAAAAACAGCGCGGCACTCAGGGTGATGACCAGTGGCTCCAGCGCCACCAGCACCGACATGTCGCCGGCCTGGCCCGCCTGCGAAGCGATGACTTGCATGCGCGGCGCGATAACAAACACCAGCAGGCCCATCACACAGGTCTTGAGCAAGTCGCCGCCACGCGGCGCCCTGCCGGGCAGCCAACGCCAGCACACAAGCAACAGCAACACGGCCACACCATAGCGCAACGACACGACCTGACCGGGGTTGAGCCACTGCTTGAGGTCCTTGAATGCCGAGTAGGTGCCGCCCCAGAAGACGTTGAAACCTATCAAGATGAAAAGCCAGCCGGTGCGCATGAGGGATCGGTTATTAGTTATAGGTTATTGGTTATCCGGGAAAGACCCTAGACTTGGAGCCGCAGCCTTGGTAATCCGCTTGGGCGTGCGAGTCAACAGCCATCGGCACCCTCGACCTGTGCCGCGACACCGAACGCCGCCGCTGCATCGAGCGTGCGGCCGAGGAGAGGATGGGGGCATTGAAATGGAATTGAATGATGGCACGCGGTTTGAAGGGCCGCTGTACTTCAAGATGTCCTAACAACATGAAAATCGACCCGGACTGGCGGTGCCATGGTGCCTCACTTGTCCGTCGACGCATGAGGCCACGACACTGAGGTCGTGGCTCCCTATCGCCTCCCATTTCTAGCGATTACCGATTACCGATACCCTACCCCATCGCCTTTTCCATCAGGGTGTTCATGCGGCCGACGGTGTCGCGGGCGTCATCCAACAAGCCGGCGGCGATCAGGGCGTTGTCAAACAACTGGCGGGCGACGAGTTTGGCCAATTCCGGATTGCTGTCCTTGGCGGTGGCCAGCTTGCGCAGCAGCGGGTGACGCGGGTTGATTTCGAGTTCCACTTTCACCTCATCCTTGAAGTTCTCATCCACGGCGCGCATCATCTGGCGCATCTGCGGGCTGAGGCCATCGGCCGGCACCAAGGCGATGACCGGGCTGTCCACCAGACGTTTGCCACTGGCCACCGAAGTCACCCGTTCGCCCAGTTCCGCCTTGAGGAAGTCACACAATGCGGTGGTTTGCGCCTCGTCGAGGGATTCGCCCGCGGACGTCTCCTGACCCTCAATCTCGACTCCGGCATGGCGGATGGACACCAGCTTCTTGCCGTCGAATTGTCCGAGCGAGTCCACCACATATTCGTCCACCATCTCGGTGAAGTAGATCACCTCAATCCCGCGCGCCTTGAAAGCCTCCAGATAGGGGCTGCTCTCGAGGCTGTCACGATTCGGGCCCACCATATAGTATATCTCCTGCTGGCCGTCCTTCGCCCGGGTAAGGTAGTCGGCAAAACCGCACAGCATGCCGGGCTCGGCCAGCGACGATTCAAAGCGCAACAGCTTGGCCAGCGCGTCGCGGTTGGCATAGTCGGTGGCCACGCCTTCCTTGAAAAACCTATCGAACTTGCGATAGAAAGCGCGGTATTTCTCCGGATCGGCGTCGGCCTCCTTTTCGAACATCCGCAGCACGCGCTTGCTCAGCACGCTGTTGAGTTTGCGCACCAAGGCGCTGTCCTGCATGGTTTCGCGCGAGATGTTAAGGGGCAGGTCGGCGCTATCCACCACACCCTTCATGAAACGCAGCCACTCCGGCAGCAGGCCCTTGGGATCCTCGTCTATCAGCACCTTGCGGCAATACAATGCCACCCCGCCGTCCACCTTGCCGAAGCCCAGTCGCTCGGGGTTTTCGCTCGGCGCGAACATCAGCGCATGGATCTCCAGCGGCGCGTCGGCACTGAAATGCAGCCGATAGGCCGGCTCATCAAACGCCTTTCCGGCAAACTGATAGAACGCCTTGTACTGCTCCTCGGAGATTTCCGTCTTGTTTTTCAACCACAGCGCCTCCACCTCGTTGATGCGCTTGCCGTTGAGCAAAATCGGGAAGCCCACGAAGTTGCTGTATGTCTCGATCAAGCCCTTGACCCGCGCTTCGCCGGCATACTCGGCCTGGTCGTCCTTCAAATGCAGCACCACCCTGACCCCGCGCGCCTGGCCGGGAGCATCCTCAATCTCATAGCCGCTCGCCCCGTCGCTGGTCCACACCAACTCCTCGCCCCCGTCGCGCCAGCTCCGCCT
>Ga0118677_10006716_pt1 | contig 19332 bp, 23 predicted proteins | sample AliMusrvi5mmetaG_FD_86154 | JGI IMG/M metagenome (GOLD analysis project Ga0118677, IMG submission 86154)
GTATAGAGATGCGGCAAATTGGGGCACGACAGGAAGCAGCTCGAATCGGTGGAATTGGTCCTTGCGGAAGGGAACTTTGTTGCAGTTCATGGATTACCAACTTTGTTTCCGTAACTACCAATGCAGCGCGTTATCAGGAGATCTCCCTAAATCCCCAAAAACTTGCAGGTCAATGCGGTAAGCTGAAATGTTGCCTGAATTATGAACTTGACGGATATATTGATGCCCAGAAAAATTTCCCTCCCACCCATCTTCAGCTTGAAACTGAGAAAGGAAATTACAACTATTTGAAAGCTGATATTTTCAAAGGGATATTTTGGTATGTGAAGGAGAATAATCAGCCTGGAGGGATGATAGCCGTTTCGGTTGAGAAGGTTAAAGAGATTCAGCTGCTTAACAGGAGTGGCAAAAAAATTGCACAATTGACAAGCGAAAACGTTGTAGTTGCTGAACCGGAAGCTCATAACTACCACAATTCAGTTGGAGTGGAGAGCATAGAGCGTTTTGACCAGGAATTCAAGAATCGTCGTAAGAAGAGGCATAAGCCTGTATTAACACGAAAACCGAATCCGCAAAATGAAGGTTAGGGAAAACTTAGGCCGAAGAAAAGGTAATGATCTCCTTCTTATCGCTACGCTTACCTTTTTAATTATCTTGTTGACAACTTCCTGCTTGAAGAAGTCTGTTATTGCTGATTATCGCAGGTTAAAACACTCAGAATGGAATCAGGATACTATTCTGGTTTTTGAGATGAATATTCCCGACCCCAAAAAAGTTTATAACCTCTCGTTTACTGTTCGAAATGAGGGGAGATATGCCTTTAGTAATCTGTGGTTATTTGTAACAATAGCCCCCCCCCAAGGGAAAGAGTTGACCGATACTGTCGAGTTAACCCTGGCAAAACCTTCGGGGGAATGGGTTGGAAGCGGGCTTGGCGATCTGTATGACAGGAAATATCCCTATAAGCAAACTGTATTTTTTCCCGAGGTTGGGAAATATACAATTTCAGTCAGACAAGGTATGCGCACTCAGAATGGGGTCCTTAAAGGGATTCATGATTTTGGAATTGCTTTGGATTAGGCAAACAACATTATACATCAGATTGATATCGAATGAGTAAAAAGAAACTGGTCAAATTTGCAGATTTAAATACCTTTGATCATGTTATTCAGTTTTCATATAGCAAGTTAATAAGCGAAGGGTTCGCGTTAAAGGGGAATTGGAGGGGCAATTTTTTTAAAAATGACAATCCCATCGTACTTGAACTTGGCTGCGGCAAAGGGGAATATACGGTAGGTCTTGCACGATTGTTTCCAAATAAAAATTTTATCGGGGTCGATATTAAGGGTTCAAGGATGTGGTCCGGGGCAAAAGAGGTTCACCTGGAGGAGCTGCGCAATTGTGGCTTTATCCGCACAAATATTGAATTGCTATCTCACTTTTTTGCGAAAGGTGAAATTTCGGAGATCTGGATCACCTTTCCGGATCCTCAAATGAAGCGTACCAATAAAAGGCTTACGGCAGTGCGGTTTTTAAACCAGTATTGCGAAATGCTTCAGCCGGAGGGGATCATTCATTTAAAGACAGACAGCGAATTTCTGTACCAATATACGCTGGCGACAATTGAGGCAAATCATTTTGATATTCAGGTGAATACTCCTGATTTATACGCATCCGGAATGGCAGATGATATTCTTGGAATTAGAACCTATTATGAGCAGCAATGGCTGGATCGGGGGAAAACGATTAAATATTTACGATTTATTCCGCATGGAATAGATCTGGCAGAACCAGAAGTGGAAATTCCTTTTGATGATTACCGGAGTTTCGGACGTAATTCTACGAACAGGGATAATATTGAAACGAAGCGATAGTGGAATCAGACTTTTATCAGAATGTCTTTGAGGTTGTCAGACAAATACCGGCAGGGAGAGTGACAAGTTACGGTGCAATAGCCCGCTACCTGGGTACCGCCGGATCATCGCGGATGGTAGGTTGGGCGATGAATCTGTCTCACCATCAACAGATTTATGTTCCTGCACACCGCGTTGTTAACCGTAACGGATTACTTACAGGAAAGATTCATTTCGGATCGCCGGTTATGATGCAGGAACTGCTTGAAAATGAGGGTGTGGCAGTTAAGGACGATTGTGTGACCGCATTCAGGGAACTCTTTTGGGATCCTATGATTGAATTGGAATGAACAATTGAGTGATTGTGACGTTTCGTGAGAGTTCGGTAGGATCAGATTTTAAAATTATTATTCAGCTTAAGGTTTAAAACAGAGATAATGGCAGTAATACCAAAAACAATTACAGATATCCTTCGAAATGTTAATTTCCCAGGAACAAATGACAATATTGTTGATCTGGAAATGGTTCAGGAGATCAGGACGGCAGGAAGCCGCATCACGTTTACGCTGGTTTTTGGACGTGATGACGATCCAAATATTCAAGCTCTTTCAGAGGCATGTGCAACAGCGATTGAGAATGTTCTTGGTGCCGAATACGACCTTCTGATCACCCCCAAGGGCATGCACCGAATGAAGGCCCCGGTTTTGCCGGGTGTTAAGAATATCATTGCTGTTGCCTCAGGCAAAGGCGGGGTGGGAAAATCAACTGTAGCGACGAACCTTGCAGTGGCAATGGCCAAGACGGGTGCAAAAGTTGGATTAATTGATGCCGATATTTTCGGCCCTTCAATTCCAAAGATGTTTGGAGAGGAGGATTCACAACCTTTTATGGAGTCAATTGATGGTCGTGAAATGATTATTCCGATTGAGAAATACGGAGTAAAAATGCTCTCAATCGGATTTTTCGGGAATAAGGACAACGCACTGATCTGGCGAGGCCCTGTAGCATCAAATGCCCTTAAACAGTTGATTATTCAGGGACAATGGGGTGAGCTGGACTATTTTCTGATCGACCTTCCTCCAGGGACGAGCGATATTCATCTCACTATTGTTCAAACCCTGCCTGTAACGGGGAGTGTCATTGTTACAACACCACAGGATGTGGCTTTAGCGGATGTTATCAAGGGGGTTTCAATGTTCAGGAGTAAATCCATTGAAGTTCCGGTTCTTGGTATTGTTGAAAATATGTCATGGTTTACACCGGAAGAACTTCCTGATAATAAATATTATATCTTTGGTAAAGACGGAGGGAAAGATCTTGCGCGTACGATGAATATCCCATTTTTGGGTCAGATTCCAATTATAATGAGTATTCGGGAAGGGGGTGATCTTGGAATCCCGGTAGCATGGAATGAGGAAACAGCAACAGGAATGGCATTCAGGGAACTGGCAGCTAATGTTGTTGAACAATTGGACTTACGAAACGCAAATTTAAGACCCACTGAGCGGGTAAGGATAAAAAAATCATAACTGCATTATTACTCTTTGTATCTTTAGAAAGTTATTTAAGCGCTGATGAAACAGACAGGAAGAAATATTCTGTTATTTTTTTGGTTAACCATTATCTTTATGGGATGTTCTACAAAAAAGAACACTCCCTTTTCGCGCGCTTATCATAATCTGACCGCTCATTATAATGTCTACTTTAATGCCAGGGAGAGTCTGAAATCGGGGCTGAAGCGGATAAATCAGGCCATTCCTGATGACTATACCCATACGCTCCCGATATTTAAGAACACCTTACCTGAAGCTGCGAGTACAGCAACTTCAGAAATGGACCTTGTCATCACTAAGTGCAACAAACTAATCTCACTCCATTCCATTACAAAGAGTCCTGTAAGAAAAACCAATGATCTGGAGCTCTACAAGAAATTTGCTTCAAAGGGGGAGTATAACAAGTGGGTTGATGACAGTTATATTCTGATGGGGAAAGCCAGTTATTACAAGCATGATTACCACCGCGCAATTGAAAATTTCAATTTTGTAATCCGGAAGTTCTCAGATCAGCCGACTCATTATGATGCTTTTCTTGGTATGGCAAGATCGTATATTGAAACTGGTGATTATCCGCAGGTACTTGAAATTTTTAATACCCTTTCGCGTGATGCAGGTTTTCCCAAACGGCTTATTCAGGAGTTTAACCTCGTACAGGCGCAGTATTATCTGAAGAATAACGAAGCTGATTTAGCGATTCCCTTTTTAAAAACCGCCTTGTCCACTTCCCTGCCACGTCAGGATAAACTTCGGCTTAATTATGTATTGGCTCAGTTATTGGTAATTACAAACCAACCACAGGAGGCTGCAAAGCAGTATCAACATATTCTTCGCATGAGACCCCCTTATCAAATGGCCTTTAACGCCAGGATATCACGGATGGAGATTATTGGAGGGGCAGACAAGGAGATTGAACATCAGCTGGCAAAGATGCTTAAGGAAGAGATCAATCTGGAATATCGCGACAGGATCTATTACGCCAGGGCCAATATTGCACTTAAGGAGGGGAGAAAACGGGATGCGGTCGATGATTTGAAAAGTTCTGTCCGTTGCAGTGCTGCAAACCCTAAACAACGGGCCATATCCAGTCTTGATCTGGCCCGGCTATATTTTGAGGAGAATAACTATCTTCAGTCAGCATGTTATTATGACAGTGCTGTGGCTGTAATTGATGCCAATTATCCCGGCTATCCTGAAATTATGATCCGTGCATCCGGGTTGAAAAGACTTGCAAAGGACATTAATACAATTCAAAGGGAAGACAGCCTTCAAAAACTTGCCAGAATGTCTGAGAATGACCGGAATACACTGATCAATAAAATTATAACCGATCTGCAAAAGGAGGAAGCACGTAAGCTGGCCGAGGCAAACGCAGAAAAATCAAATCAGAATTATTTCAGATCACAACAGTTCAGACAACAGCAGGCAATCAATTCGACGAACAATCAGAGTCAGTGGTATTTCTATAATCCGCTAACAGTTGGAATCGGAAAATCAGATTTTCAAAGAATATGGGGCAAACGGATACTGGAAGATAACTGGCGTCGAAAAAATAAGCAGAATATGTTGGAGTCAGAAACCGAGCAGGCCGCTGATACTGTTGCGTCACCGGCTGTAGCTGAGGCTAAAAAGAAAGTGAGTGATCCCAAAAAACCGGAGTTTTACCTTCAGGATATTCCGCTGACAGATTCTCTGATCCAGGTGTCGAATGAGCTGATTAAGAATGCCTTGTTTGGTGCGGGCCGGATTTACAGAACAGAATTCAATGACTTCCCCCGCTCCATTGAAATGCTTCTGGAGTTAAACCGCCGGTTCAAGGGAAGTATTTATGAATTACCCGCCTATTTTGAACTCTATCAGTTATATAAAGAGGGTGGTGATGGTTCGGATAGTGAAGCCTATAAACTAAAGATCATTGGAGAATACCCCGATTCAAAATATGCGAAATTTCTCCAGAATCCTAACTACTTTGCTGAAATTGAAGCGCGGAAAGGGGCTATTGAGAAAAAATACGGTGAAACATTGAGATTGTTCCAGGCCTATGATTTTCCCAAAGCGGGAGAGGAGGCAACAGCTACCTTGGCGATGAATCCCGACAGTACACTTCTCTCAAAAGTAAAATTTATTGAAGTAGCCGCACGGGGTGCAAATATGGATAGTAAACTTTTTACAGCAAATCTTGATCAGTATATACAAGCTTTCCCCAGAAAGCCAACCACTGCAATTGCCACACACATTAAGGAGCTTATAGCATCAAATACATTAGCTGATTATAAGCAGCTCCTGGCAAAAGGATATATCAAAGAAGAGATTGCAAATGAAGAACTTAAAAGCGGAAGAGACCATTCAAATGATGAGTTTGGAGGTAAATTTTCCTATGATGAGAACCTTTTTCATTATTATGTGATTGCCTTTTCCAAAGAGGCAAAGGTGGATGTCAACCGGTTAATTTATGATATTGCAAATTATAACCTCGACTATTATACGACAACAGATTTTGACATAGAGGCCATGAATCTCGATTCCAAAACCCAGTTAGTTACTGTCCGGAGTTTTCCGGATAAGGTGGAAGGGTTGATTTATTTCAGATCAATTATTCGAAAAAGACCTGTTTATCAGTCGCTTAAAGGGATAGAGTACGTTAATTTTATTGCCTCATCCACAAACTTCCGGACACTGATTGCGGAGAAGGATTATATTTCCTATCTCCCATTCTTTCTGAAGAATTACAGTACGTATATAAGTTCAGATATTCCGGCTGATCAATTACCGAATCCGATGGAATTACTGGCAAAAGTAAGAAAAGAGGAAGAGAGCACTGCCAAGGGGAAATTTGTAGTCGTTCAACCTGTTCAGATAAACGATACAGTTGCAAAGGTGTTATCACCAGTTGCACCTGTTTATAGCGGTCCCTATAAGCAAAAGCCAGCCACGGCCTATTGCTATTCATTAATCTATCTTAAAACACAGGCCGACGAACCAGGTCTGGTCAGAGCATTTGAAGCATTCAACAGTTCTAATTTTGGATCACCTTCGATTAAGGTGACGGTGGAATCACTTGATGCAAAAAGGGGTATCCTTATCGTTTCAGGATTAGGGGAGAAAACCTCTGCATTAGCCTATATGCAAAAATCGGTTTCCGATAAATCCTTGCTTGAAGCGTTAAAGGGGATTAACTTTCGCAACTTTATAATTAGCAGTGAAAATTTAAAAATTTTCAGAACAGAAAAGAATGTACTTCAGTATAACGAGTTTTATAACCTCTCAAAGTGATTTAGGTGAAGCGGTCGTTTCGACTCCGCTCAACGTCCGTTGTAGTCGAATAGCCGAATCACCTATTTCCCCAGCATCTTCTCAATGGCACCCTTCTCATAATCGGTGAGGGTATCCATCGTTTTAAGTGCTGTCTGAATTTTAGTCTTGAAATTCCAGCAGGTCATTTGCCGCAGTGCCAGACGGCGGGCAAATTCATAGCTTGAAATCTCCTCTTCCCCTTTGCAGACGTTATAAGCGATAAAAAAGGCCTTATGAAGGGGAAACCTGCAGTGGTGAAAGATGGTTCCCGAAGTAGCTGACTCTTCAGCTTTACATTTTGTACAACGACGTGAAAATGGGGATTTTCCACTGCACGAGTTTTCATTCCCGCACTTACGACACGAGTACCCATCCGTCCATTTGAGGTTGGCCAGAAATTCAAGACATTTCTCGTCGCTGCTAAAAAGCTCTTTAATTTCTGATTCAGAAATATCCTTTGTGAAAATCGATCCCATAAACCTTTTAATTCTAAACAAAAGTATAAAAATAGCGAAATAAAATAAGTGATACTAATACGATTTATTAATTTTATTGTATAGCTTTGCATAATTATAAAACCCGAAATAATGGATGGTACATGCGAAATAATTATCGAGCCAAAAGGTTGGAGGGCACTCCTTAAATCATGGTATTTCTGGAAGCCGGTAGCCGGCTTCATTGCCGGGGCAGTTGCAGGTGCACTTTACTTTCTGTATATCGGTTCGACCTCAGGAAGTTCACCTGTCACGCATGATATTATCTCCAACGGATTATTCGGCGGGATGATCGGGTATTTTTTTGTACGAAGGCCTTGCCGGGCATGTTGTTAACCTATATTTTTCAATAAGATGGACTATTCAGCAATAAATATCAGATACGGTAAACTGGCAAGCTCCGACTGTTGCCTTTCATGTGGTGGAGCCATCAATTATGCGAAAGCTAAAATTGGAGAAGTGTGTGTCGATTTAGGTAGTGGTCGCGGTACCGATGTGCTTAGAATGGCTGATGAAGTTGGAGAGATAGGATTCGTATACGGAATAGATATCTCGGAAGGGATGCTTGAGAAGGCAAGGCAAAGTGCATTGCGGTTAGAGGTTCAGAATGTCCGGTTTATCCAAAGCGAACTCGAACATATTGAATTGGCTGATAACTTAGCCGATCTTGTGATCTCAAATTGCACCATCAATCATGCCACCAACAAAGAGGGTGTTTGGAGTGAGGTATTTCGAATTCTCAGGAAGGGGGGACGGTTTGTTGTAAGCGATATCTATGCTACAACACCCATAGCGGATGAATATCGCAACGACCCTGTTGCGGTGGCGGAGTGCTGGGCCGGGGCTGTTACCCGCAATGAGTACCTTGCGACCTTAACCAAACTTGGATTTACCGCCATTGAGATTATTGAAGAATCGAAACCATATCAAAAAGGGAAAGCAGAGGTAGCAAGCCTAACTATTGCAGGGAAAAAACCTTCGGGAGGTTGCTGCTGCTAACGATAAACCTTCTCGTCTGCCAATTGAGAAGGCTGTAACAACAACGCGTTAAAACAATTTTTATGAAGAGTCTGATTAAGAAGAAAGAGGAGCCCAAAGTGGCAAAAATTGCCCAGTGTTGTGCAAAAACCTCAAGTACAGTTGTTGGTTGTCACGATTAGTTCGGGGCAATTGATGGGGAGTGATAGGTTTCTAATCTATCACTCCCCTGTTTTTAAACCCTTTAAACACTGCAAGTATAGCCTGGTGATTTGCTCTGATATGTAAAATCGTTTGATTCTTCACTTTAAATTTGATTAATGAGCATATGTTCATTACATTTGTGAATTCGTAAAGGAAGGGGTAATCAAAATTAAATTTTTATCACAGTACAATTCCAGAATGAATGACAATCAATAGTCTAAATATTGATCTATTTAAACATCAAATTATGAAATTAGCAGTTCCTACCAGGGGAAATCTGGTAGACGATCATTTTGGCCATTGTGAAGCTTACACAATTTTCACAGTTGATTCAAACAACCGTATTGAAGCTTCAGAGATATTACCTTCACCGCAAGGTTGTGGGTGTAAAAGCGATATTGCAAGTGTACTTCAAAAAATGGGGGTGACTGTTATGCTATCGGGAAATATGGGCAACGGGGCTTTAAATGTCCTTACCAGCCACAGTATAGAAGTTTATCGCGGTTGTTCGGGTAATGTGAGACACCTTGCAGAACTCTATTTGCAGGGAGATATAGCCGACACAGGTCTTGGATGTAAGAGCCACGAACTGCACGGTGAGGAGCATAAATGTAACCACTGATATTATGGAATCAACAGATATAAAGGCACTCTATAATGATGATTCACTTGTTATTATGCAGACAGCTGAAGATGCCTTTCAGCGGGGTTCAAACCGCATCGAGGAGATTAAAAATTTTGCACTCAAGGCAGGAATAAAAAGGATCGGTATTGCACATTGTGTAACTTTTCCCAATGAGGTTAAAGCTGTAACACAATTTCTTTCCGACGAGTTTCAAGTCTTCAGTGTTGATTGTAAATGCGGAAAGGTTACGAAGCACGAAATGCTTGGGTGTGAGGGTAAAAGTATAATGTGTAATCCTGCCGGTCAGGCCAAATATCTGGAAGACAACAAAACAGAACTTAATATTTCAATGGGTTTGTGCGTGGGTCATGATATGGTATTTAATCAAAAATCAGATTCCCCGGTAACAACTTTAGTGGTCAAGGACCGCCCCAGTAACCATAACCCTGTTGCAAGTATTAATCAATTAGTTGTGATTTAGCGGGAAGTATGGATTCTCTTAAATTAAGATGTAAACAATGCACTTGGACCGGTAGCCCAACTGAAGTGGATTGGGAAACTGTGGAGACCTGCATGGGATCTGATAAAATTGAAATTTGCCCACTCTGCGGAAGCATGGAGGTTTCTTCACTATCTGAGGACTAGCATACTGTAGGGTTTTTCCCGAGTTTAATAGCCGTAATAATTTAAACTAAGTTTAAATTATTACGGCTATTAAACTTTAAAATGCATTCAATTAGATCTTTATGGATAAAAAAATATTTTTAAACACATAATAATAACGAGCAAATGCTTATTACATTGCCACGAATTGATATATCTGTATATTTGCATGTCTTTTTTAAATGAACTATTGCTCATAACGATTGAGATATAATTGATGATATGCCATGTATAGGACCTTGCTAATTGTAATCTTCAGCACTGTAGTTGCTTTGATTCTGGTTAATATTCTTCATCAGGAAGATAACTACAATCTTAAACTGGAGACTCTCCGGCACAAGTATGCCTTAAAAGCTATTCCTTCTGTTAGTCACAGTAAACTTCCTGCGTTGCAACGAAATTTTAAGACACCTCAGGAGGTGACCGAAGCTTGTCTTTCATGTCATACTGAAACGCATAAAGAGGTGATGGCCTCCTCACATTGGAATTGGGAGCGTGTTGCTTATGTCGAAGGTCGCGGAATTTCTTCAGCAGGGAAGAAAAATGTGATGAATAATTTTTGTCTCGGAACAAATTCAAACCAACAATCATGTGCAAAATGCCATATTGGTTATGGTATGTCGAGCAGTCATTTTGATTTTAACAATGCCCGAAATGTCGATTGTATGGTTTGCCATGATAACAGTGATGAGTACCTTAAGGGAGCTTCCATGGCAGGCTATCCCGACCGTACCGTAAATCTTGAAAACGTAGCACAGAGTGTCGGCTCACCGCGCAAAAGTAATTGCGGTTCATGCCACTCCTTTGGCGGTGGTGGAAATAATGTGAAACATGGAGACCTTGAGGTAGCCTTAAACTCCTGTAGCCGTGAAGTTGATGTTCACATGGGGGCAAACGGAATGAACCTTGAGTGCGTGGCATGTCATACCGCTAAAAATCACAATATTATTGGCAGGTTGTATTCCGTTTCTTCCGATAATACGAACAGGGCTACCTGTGAACAGTGTCATTCAACTACTCCTCATCTTCGGGATGTCCTCAATCGTCACGGTTCACGAGTATCGTGCCAGGCATGTCATATTCCTCAATATGCCAAGGTGAATTCAACAAAAATGTCCTGGAAATGGTCTGATGCCGGAAAACTGAAAGATGGTAAGCCCTATGAGTTGGAGGACTCCCTGGGAAACCATAATTATATGTCGATTAAAGGCTCTTTCGTTTGGGCACGAAATGTCAAACCCGACTACATCTGGTTTAACGGAACAGCTGATCACTATATTCTGGGAGATTCAATTAAATCGGTACCGGTGCAAATGAACACTTTAAACGGCTCATACAGTGACCGGCGCTCAAAAATTATTCCGGTAAAGATTCATGTGGGAGACCAGATTTACGATAAGGTTTACAATCGACTGGTTCAGCCAAAACTATATGGAGAGACTGAGGGGGATAGCGCCTACTGGAAAGATTTTAAGTGGGACGATGCTGTGGCAGCCGGGATGAAAGAGTCTGGCCTTCGTTACAGCGGAAAGTATGGTTTTGTCAAGACTAAAATGTACTGGCCTGTAAATCACATGGTTTCACCTAAGGGGGAAGCGGTTGGCTGTGCAGAGTGTCATACCCGTATTAATGGGCGTCTGGCTAAATTGTCCGGGTTTTATCTGCCAGGGCGGGATCAGAATAAATCACTCGATTTTGTGGGTTACTGGATGTTTATTCTCACTTTAGTTGCTGTTTTCGGCCATGGTGCAATTCGCATTTCAATGGATATTTCCAGAAATAAATACGAAAAGCAGATCATCAACTATGACGAGGATAAACCTGCCGAATAACAAGAGTGTCAATTAAATAATAAATATGCAACAAAATATGCACAAGGTATATATTTATAAACGATTTGAACGATTCTGGCATTGGGTTCAGGCCTCCCTGATCATGTTTCTGGCGTTAACTGGTTTTGAGGTTCATGGTACTTTTAAGATATTTGGTTTTGAGAAAGCTGCCGAATTTCATCGGACAGCCTCCTGGATGCTGATCGGACTAATCATTTTTGCTATTTTCTGGCACCTCACAACTGGTGAATGGCGACATTATATCCCAACGACCAAACAATTGAAGGAGCAGGTCATCTATTACATCTCAGGAATATTCAAAGGGGAACATCACCCGACTGAAAGAACCGGACTTAGTAAATTGAACCCATTGCAACGAATTGTTTATTTGGGTTTTAAACTGATACTTGTCCCAATAACCATTATCTCGGGGATCCTTTATTTGCTGTATAAAACCTTTGATCAAAACAACATAATTATTATCGAAGATTATCCTTTGGCATCTATCGCATTCTGGCATACGCTTGGAGCCATACTGCTTATGATATTTCTTGTCGTTCATGTCTATATGACAACAACCGGCAAAACTCCCACCTCAAATATAAAGGCGATGATCACCGGATATGAAGAGCTTGAAGATGATCAGGAGGAGGTTAAAGTCGAAAACGATTCAAAACATAATTAATCATGAAGGGACAGAAATATATGAACCCTTACCTGGCTGGATTTTTATTAGGTCTGGTTTTATTGGGAACAATCTATGTTACAGGGCGAGGTCTGGGAGCCAGCGGTGCAGTAAAAAGTGTCGTTCTCTCAACTGTTGTAAAAGTAGCTCCCCGACATGTAGCCAATACCCCTTTCATTAAATCTTATAGCGAGGAGCATCCTGATGGCCCTTTGAAAGACTGGCTTGTTTTTGAAGTGATAGGCGTGATTATCGGTGCTTTTTTCTCAGGTGTAATTTCAAATCGGGTTGGTATCAAGTTGGAAAGGGGACCTAATATTACCAATAGAACCAGGATTATTGCCGCTATCATCGGTGGTGCATTCTTTGGGTTTGGATCTCAGTTAGGTCGAGGCTGTACCAGCGGTGCCGCCCTTAGCGGGATGGCTGTGATGTCGTTTGGGGGGCTGATTACGATGGTTGCAATTTTCGGATCGGGTTATGCATTTGCCTGGTTCTTCAGAAAACTTTGGTTAAAATAAGTGATATGGGACCATTAGTACCTTTTATGATCAGCAATGAGTTTAATCTGATCATTGCTTTGATTGCCGGAATCGGGTTCGGTTTTGTACTCGAACAGGCAGGATTCTCCTCTACCAAAAAACTTGTCGGGTTGTTTTACGGGTATGATTTTACCGTGTTAAAAGTATTTTTCACAGCTGGTGTAACTGCCATGATTGGTGTTTTATGGCTCGCCCATTGGGGATTACTCGATTTAAGCCTGATCTATATCAATCCAACGTTCCTGTGGTCTGCACTCCTCGGAGGTGCAATTATGGGCATCGGATTTATTATCGGCGGATTTTGCCCCGGTACCAGTATCTGCGCAGCATCAATCGGTAAACTTGATGGTCTGGCTTTTGTTTTTGGAGGCGGTCTGGGGGTTATTTTCTTTGCCGAAGGATATCCACTGGTTAAGAATATATACCTTTCAGAAGCCTGGGGCGGCGTTCTGATGAACGAAATGCTCGGTATGTCGAAAATCATGTTTGCCGTTCTTCTTACTGTAGTAGCATTCATCGCTTTTTATCTAACCGGACTCTTGGAGAATCGTGTGAACAGAGTACCTACTGCTGTTAATAAAAGAAAAAGAGCTATCTATGCTTCAGCTATTGGATTTGCTCTCCTTTTATTAGCAGTAATTGCATTTTTCCCGGATAGTAAAAACCGGATGGAGGCCCGTATTAACAAAACAGTCATTCAAAAAGATTTTACCTCTGCTTCTGTTCCTGCTGATCAACTCGCAAGTGACATTGTAAATAACTATTACCGGATCAATATAATAGACGTAAGAGATACAGCTGCATTCAGGGCCTACCACCTCCCATTTGCAATCAATATTCCCTATGAGATAATGGCTGACAGGCGGTGGGGTAAAATTCTGGATCAGAAGCACAAGGTCAATTATTTTTATGCCGATGATAAACAGATTGCAGCAAAGGCCTATTTATTGGCCGGCTATTTGGGTAATGCTGAAAATTATATTCTTAACGGATCGGCAGTTAACTTTCATAAATTGTTTTCCAATCTGACCCCTCCCGGGGTGGAGGCCAATAAAAGTGAAATCGACACCTACAATTTCAGGCAGAAGTCGGCCACAGAAATGAAGATACTGGTTGATGCGCTTAAGAACTCATCAGAACCTGTAATCGCGAAAACCACAAAGATTAAGGGGGGGTGCTAGATCTCCCTCATATTCTATTAATTACAATTAAGTACAAATCGGGAGGAAATTTTCAAACCGTTCAGACCTGTTACAACAACGATTTTCTTAATCATTTGTGAGTAATGCGTTTTGCCCAATATATTATGAGATTCCAAAAATATGACGACAATGAATAATTCCCCAAAATTCAAAGGATTTACTCTAATTGGAATGCCAACGATAAAGAATCCGATAATTATTAGTAATGAAGAATATGAAGCAATTCGATTGTGCGATTTGGCGCTTTTGAATCAGGTTGAAGCGGCTAGAATAATGAAGATCTCTCGCCCGGCTTTTACCCGAATTTATCGAAGTGCAAGGCGCAAAATTGCCGAGACATTTGTTTTGGGGAAAAGCCTTCTTTTTCAGGGTGGGAGTGTTCACATCGACAGCTATTGGTATTCTTGCCGGGGTTGTGGGAGTTTTTTTAACCAGATTGAAAAAGAAGGGGTTATAAAAAATTGCACCTTGTGTGGATCGGCAGATATTGAACAATACAAAGAAAATTCAACGCGAAAGAAGGTCGTACAGATCTGTGTTTGTCCAAAATGTGGTGCTGAAAAGATTAAATCACTTGGTATTCCCTGCAGAAATGAAATATGCACTGAATGTAATTGTCAGATGATGCGAAAAGGAACGTCGCATTATAACAGAATTGTAAATTCGAAAAAAAAACAATAGGATTAAGTATTAGCTCACTCAGAAGTTAATTTTAAAACTTTTATGGAAAGTATATTTTAGTATTTTTATACTTGCGAAATAGTCCTCGGGGGGATTATTACTTTTTAATTGAATTATTTTGGGGTAACTAATAAACGACAGTTATTTTCCCGTTTAAACATGATGGATACCATGTTTAAACATTAAAACAACAAGTAATACAAATGAACTAATTACCAGAATGATCCCGAAATAGGAATAAAATGTGTTAAAATAAGCGGCGCTGGCATTACAATAATTTGAAATACAGCCAAGTACAACCATAATTAGCCAATCAATAAAAAGGAGAATCGGAAGAAAAACCAGAAACCGTAAAATTATTTGTTTCATAGTAAGAAGGTATTAAGTGCTTTTAAATTTCAATACTCATCAATTCTTACAAATATAAGGTATAGCAATAATAATAACAAGCAAATGCTCATTATTATTTTAACAAGCAAATGATCATTATAAAATGCCCAGACCGAAACGCATACGCAGAATGAATAATCCCCCGCATTTTAAGGGATTCAGCCCTATGGGGATAAGTGAAGAGAACCATCCGGTAGTTATAAATTTTGAAGAGTATGAAGCCATTCGTTTGAGCGATTTTGAGTTTCATGGCCATGTTGAAGCCGCCCAAATCATGGGGGTTTCGAGACCCACCTATACCCGTATTTATGAAAGTGCCAGGCGCAAAGTGGCGGAGGCATTTGTGCAGGGAAGAACGATTGTTTTCGAAGGTGGGAAAGTCTATTTTGATAGTGAATGGTATTCGTGCAACAGTTGTGGCTGTTGGTTTAATCATACCGAAAAGGGGCAGAAGATTGATCAATGTACCCTTTGCGGTTCAACGGATATTGAGCAATATTTCGATAATTCGCAAAATCCTGTGAATGAGGATCGGTGTGTTTGTCCAAACTGCGGAAGCGAAACTGTCCATCTCCCGGGAACACCATGTAAAAATGAAATTTGTCCCGCCTGTAAATGTCAGATGATTCGAAGGGGGGCACCTTTTAATCAGGGATCAGGAAACAATAATTGCAATTAACGAAATTAATGAGCTATGAAAATTGCTATCACTTCAACAGGAAATAGCCCGGAGGCAAAATTAGACAGTCGCTTTGGCCGGTGTTCGTTTTTCGTCATTTACGACACCGTAAGTCACTCCACCGAATTTATTCCCAACCCATACATTGAAAATATTGAAGGGGCTGGACTGGCTTCTGCAAACTTAATTGCATCCAAAGGTGCTGAAAAAGTAGTTTCCGGTGAGTTTGGCGCAAAAGTCAAATCACTTTTCGACAGTATGAAAATTAAGCTGGTCATATTAAAAGACCCGGAAAAAAGGATAAATACAATTATTGAATTATTGAACCATTAAAATAAGGGGTATGTCGCAAGCATCAGGAGTTAACTGGATCGCAGGTAACTGCATTTCGTGCCAGGCATGTTTACTTGTTTGCCCTTCTGAAGCCTTGCATCTTCAGGACGGGAAAGTAACCTTTGATGGGAGTAAATGTGACTCCTCTTTCTTTTGTATTCAGATATGTTTTACCAATGCCTTGGAAAAGATTGACAGCGGAGTTGGGGGTGAAGTATAACCTATTGAAAATAAGAATGGGCAAAATTAAAAATATGCGTTGTTCCCCCCAATTTCAGGTAAATAACAGAAATGAAAATCGTTACATTAATTGAGAACCTTGTCTATAAGAAAGAATTGTACGCCGAACATGGTTTGGCTATCTATATAGAAACCAAAAGTAAAAAGATTCTTTTTGATACGGGTCAGAGCGGGATGTTTCTTCAAAATGCCAAAACTCTGGGGATTCGTATTGAGGATATCGACCTCCTGATTTTATCCCATGGACATTATGACCGTACCGGGGGACTTTACCCATTTCTTGAAGCAAACAGCAAGGCTAAGGTTTATGCCAAAAAATATTTGTTCGCACCCAAATTCAGTGGTCGAAGCCGTTTTAGTGGTACATTATTTAATCCGGAACTTCTTAACGACAGACTAATTTGTGTTGAAGAAATAACAGAAATAGCTGAAGATGTATTTATTATGCCTGATATAGCCATCGTAAATTCAAATGACACTCATTTTAAAGGGTTGAATATAAATGTGGATGGTAAATTTATTCAGGACGAGTTTGACGAAGAACTTTTTCTGGCCATTAAAAAGGACGAGAAGATCAATATAGTTACTGCCTGTTCCCACAGGGGTATCACCAATATTTGTACCGCTGCAACGAATCATTTCAGACTTCCGGTGGGTTTAATTCTCGGCGGCTTTCATCTGAAAGATTGTACCAACAAACAATACATTCAGATCTCTGACTACCTCCGGATTCTAAAACCTGAATCAATTGGTGCCTGCCATTGCACAGGAGTTGAAAAATATGCCAGGATGAGCGCCGATTTGAAGACTCACCTGTTTTATCATCGCACAGGTGATGTTTTGATCCTTTAGCTGGTAGAGCTATTTCGGATTGACTTTCGCTTTTTGAATAAATTAGTGCCACTAATGAGATTTAAGTGTTACTAATGCGATTTATAATAATTCTTTTAATATCTTTGCCGCAAACAATTTTGGAGCAAAACTATGGAAGATAATTTGGAAGTAAAGGAAAAGCCATCAACAGGAAAAGAGTTTCTTAAATCATCGAATTTTTGGAAACCATTTTTGGGAATAGCCCTCGGAGGTATCGGGGGATTTTTGTATTATCACTATGTGGGATGCTCATCCGGCAGTTGTGCCATCACCGGGAATCCTTTTATGAGCACGGCTTATGGGAGTATGCTGGGTCTTTTTCTGGTGAAAAGCCCGTGTAGCAATGGCAAATGTTAAATCTTTAATTTATCATAAAATGAGAACGATTATTCTGTCATTAACTCTTGGCTTTTCACTACTTTTGAGTGATTGCAGCGCCGGGAATCCCGATAAAACAAAAGAGAGCAGCGGAACCCCTAAATCCGAAGCTGTAATTGTGATGACCAACGAAATTTTTAAACAAAAGGTTTTCAATTACGAAGTCAATAAGCAGTGGAAGTTCGAAGGGAATTTGCCTGTCATCATTGATTTTTATGCAACCTGGTGTGGCCCTTGCCGGCAACTATCCCCCCGGGTTGAGGAAATTGCGAAAGAGTATGCCGGAAAAATAGTCGTTTACAAGGTTGATACCGATAAGGAGCAAGCATTGGCGCAGAGCATGGGAATTTCAAGTCTCCCAACGTTATTGTTTATCCCTGTTAAAGGGCAACCTCAGGCTTCGATGGGTGCTGTGCCTAAAGAGACATTGGTCAAGGCTATAAGTGATATTTTATTAGTTAAATAGTTGCATGTATTTCTCTAAACACAATATTTTCTCCAAAATAAAGGATTCTGACAATTTCTTCATTGTCAACTCCCTGAGCGGGAATGCTGATATTCTGACACCGGAGGATGCTGAGAAAGTATTGAAAATTAAGAGTGGTGGAGTTGTTGCAGACGACCGTTTAACCGTCGAATTACAGGAGAAAGGTTACATCGTTGATGAAGCCGAGGAGCGGAAACTCTTCAGGCTCAAATATCTTGATTTTCTTGATACCCGTGATCAGGATGAGATCCAACTGTTTTTCGTACCCAATTACAGCTGCAATTTCGCATGTTCCTACTGTTACCAGGACGAATATGCCCCCTCGAAAGGGGAGTTAACAACCGAAATCATCGATTCATTCTTCGATTATATCGGCAAAGAATTTGCCGGCAAGAGGAAATATATCACCGTTTTCGGCGGTGAACCGCTGATGAATTCTCCGCGTCAGAAAGAGAGTATTTCTTACCTTCTTAAAAAGGCAACTGAAGCCAGGCTTGAGGTATGTTTTGTTACCAATGGTTATACATTGGTCGAATACATCGATATTCTCCGGCAGGGAATCATCCGCGAAATTCAGATTACCATGGATGGGACCGCTTCGGTTCATAATGCCCGCCGGTTCCTTAAAGGGGGAGGTGGGACTTTCGATAAAATTGTTGCCGGTGTTGATGCCTGCCTTGAAAATAACCTCACGGTTAATTTGCGAATGGTCATTGACAAAGAGAATATTGGAAACCTTTCTGATTTAGCCCAATTTGCCAGTGATAAAGGGTGGAGTTCAAGCCCATTCTTCAAAACCCAGATCGGCCGAAATTATGAATTACACCATTGCCAGTCGGCAGAAAATAAGCTTTTTAGTCGTATTTCGCTCTATGAGGAGTTGTATGCCCTAACGAAATCCAATCCTCACATCCTCGAATTTTATAAACCGGCCTATTCAATCTCGAAGTTTCTTGCTGAGAATGAGAGCATGCCTGATCCGCTGTTTGACTCCTGTCCTGCCTGTAAAACAGAATGGGCATTCGATTATACCGGCAAAATTTATCCCTGTACGGCTACTGTAGGTAAATCAGACGAAGAATTAGGTACCTTTTATCCGGAGATCACCCTCAAAAAAGATCTGGTCGATATGTGGGAGGTGCGCGACGTGACCTCAATTCCCGAATGCAAAGCATGCAGTATGCAATTAGCCTGCGGTGGCGGTTGCGGGTCAGTGGCAAAGAATACGCATGGAACGATTTGTTCAACAGACTGCCGACCCATAAAGGAGTTACTCGAACTGGGTTTTGGGGCTTATTTTAATGAATAGAATTGTAGAATAATATTTAATGCCTACGGCACAAACT
>Ga0118677_10006717_pt1 | contig 19327 bp, 15 predicted proteins | sample AliMusrvi5mmetaG_FD_86154 | JGI IMG/M metagenome (GOLD analysis project Ga0118677, IMG submission 86154)
ACAAACCCCTTCTCGACGCGACGTCCGTTTTGTCGAAGTGTCGCGGGGTGGAGCAGTACGGTAGCTCGTCGGGCTCATAACCCGAAGGTCGTAGGTTCAAATCCTGCCCCCGCTACCAAGAGAATTAAGGGCTTGCAGCAGAAATGCCGCAAGCCCTTTTTCTTTTCCCCACACCATTCCCCACACGAGGAGCGATTAAGGAGTTGCGTCCTCCTGCAAACCTTACTCGTGGGGTCTATTAGGCGTGCGGACTCAGAGTGCTTGATAGTCACCGACAACCATTGATTCAATCTCCGGGGCAGTTCTGTTCGCCGTTTTCTGTCCAGCTTCCTTCGAGCTTGTGAAGGGTCAACGTACGAGGTTAATTCTCTCGAGAAAGTCAATCGAATGCCCCACCATTATCAGCTAGATTTTATTTGGGAAGTGTGCTCATATTAATCTAACTTCACAGGGCATAACTTCAAAAATTTCTTTCGGCGCATGCCCTTAACACGTAATATCTGGGGGGGCATCGGAATGAGCCAAGACGAGAGAACAGATATCCCCGACAGCATTCTCCCTTATCTGAACGAGATTGCGGAACGTCTTTGGTCTGGCCATGCGGCGGTCATGGTCGGAGCCGGTTTTAGTAGAAACGCCAAACCAAGTAGTACCTCAGGTTCTGAGTTTCCCAACTGGCAACAGTTAGGTGATGTGTTTTATAAAAAGACGTATGGCGTCGATCCAGATGGGAAGGCAAAGTACTTGAGCGTTTTAAAGATAGCTGACGAAATGCAGGCGGCTTTAGGCAGGCCTGCATTGGATCAAGCCTTACGTGAAACGATCCCAAATTATGATTATGAGCCGTCTCAACTTCACGTTAAGTTGCTTGAGTTTCCTTGGGCGGATGTGTTCACAACAAATTATGATACGTTGCTAGAGCGAGCTTGCATCTCAGTCAGCTCGCCGAGGTATGACATAGTAGTTAATAAGGAGGATTTGGTATACTCAGAGAAGCCAAGGATTGTTAAACTGCATGGAAGTTTTCCATCCGAGCGTCCTTTCATTATAACAGAAGAGGACTATAGGCGTTACCCGAAAGATTTTGCTCCGTTCGTTAATACCGTTCAGCAGGCACTCCTTGAAAATACACTTTGCTTAATTGGATTCTCTGGCGACGATCCAAACTTTTTGCAATGGATTGGGTGGATTCGCGACAATTTAGGGAGCCAAAATTCGCCCAAAATATATCTCATTGGCGTGTTAAGCCTATCTGAAGCTCAGAAGAAACTTCTTGAGCAGCGCAACGTTGTCTTAGTCAATATGTCTGGCTGCCAAGGTGTTGAAGGTAATCACTACAAAGGGCTTGATCAGTTTTTTGATTATCTGCTGTCAAAAAAAGCGGAAGAGAATAGGCTCGGATGGCCAAACGTTGAGCTTTCACAACCTGATTCAAAAAGTGAAAAGTCGGAACAGGTTAACAAGCTTCTTGATGTGTGGACACAGCAGCGTCTCTCATTCCCCGGTTGGGTGATTGTTCCTGAAGATCGGCGTAACTCACTTTGGAACTCAACAAAGCATTGGATAAATTTTATCTCTTCTAAGGACCAGTTGCCGGATACACTGGACCTTGAATTCGCATTTGAACTAGCTTGGCGATTGGATAAATGTTTGTGTCCAATATTCAATGAACAAGTAGAGTATTTTGAGGCAATTTTAGCCAAGTATTTACCTTCCCCTGGTGCGTTGCTGGCTAGCGATAGGCTCGAAGAATCTGAGAAAGTTTATACTGTGAGAGTGATAAACAATAAAGAAAGCATGGTGATGTGCCAACATTTACTGATTTCGCTGATGCGGTATTATCGCGAAGAAGGTTTATTAGAGAAGTGGAATACTTTGAATGCTTCTGCCACAGAAATATTCGAATATCTACTCCCAGAAACTGTGTCACGATTGTATTATGAGCGTTCGCTATATTCATTATTCAAGCTCGATATTCAAAAATTAAAAGATACTCTTTCGGAGTGGAACGCGAATACTTCGTTGCCATTCTTGGAAGCAAAAAAAGCAGGGTTACTTGCTGAAATTGGTCAGGTTGAAGAGGCAACCAATATTCTTGGGCAATCTCTGAAAACAATACGAGAGAAGTTAAACCTAAAACCAATCACAACGGATTATTCATTTGTTTCACAAGAATCGTATATAATGCTATTGTCCCACTACATAAAGTCGTCCGTATCTTTTAGGCGTGGACTGTTTCGAGACGACCAGAGGATACGAGAAAATTTTTCGGATAGATGGAACAATCTCAAACAATATAGTTGTGATCCATGGAACGAGTTAAAGCTATTCGAAAACTCTCTTGGGCGTCCCCCAGTTGAGAAGCGTGATGTCACAGAGAAGCAGGGGTTTGATATCGGACGGATAACTCGTACAATGCATTTTGATAGTTTCGATGGGGAGGCATTACTTGCGTATAATTTTCTCCGGTTTTTCGAAGATGCAGGCATACCCTTCAGAATTCCTCACAGCAACTTTGGTAAGAAAAGTGCGGAAGGAACGCTAGAGCGCATTTCAAAGTACTCTCCATATTGGGCGATGGCGACGGTGGTGCGTATCGGTGACGCAAAGGTTGTCGATTCTATTTTTAACCGTGAATCACTTCAGAAAATGGAGTCAAAAAATATTGACAAACTTGTATTCGGCTACATTGATTCTATAGAAAGAAATATCGATGAGATCAAGTCTGGAAAAAGATTTCATGAAGACAATTTTGGTATTGTGCTAGCGATGGTTGTTCCAGAAATTCTTTCTCGACTGTGTTGTAAATGCTCAGACGAAGCAAGGATGCGTATATTTACTTTCCTGCTTAGCGTGTATCGGTCAGAGCACAGAGCAAATTATGGTGGGATTAGAAATTTAACAGAAAGACTCCTCAATTCGTACTCCGTTGAGAAGCTCTTTCAGATGATACCTGGCTTGCTTAACTTCCCCGTCCTTGACGGTGTTGGGCATATCGAAGAACTTGAATTTGTTAACCCATTCCGATTTGTTCACATCGGTAAGGAGCTCGTTAATGATTTACAAGCTCCTGTAATACAAAATGAGTTGGTCTTAATTTTACTAGAAAAAGCTTCTTCTGGAAGTCCAAAAGCAAGGGAATGGGCAATACTTACATTGGATCATCTGAATAGCCTGGGTTTGCTTGGGCTTGCTGCGGTAAATAAGTTTGCAGATGTCCTCTGGAGCCAAACCGATGCTTTTGGCTTGCCAGATAACACTGGGTATTACAAGTTTTCATTCCTTGATCTTCCTCATCCGGATTCAGTTAACCCTGCAAAATTGTTTAAGAAGTTTATTATTAGCGAGTCGTTTCCCATCCAAAAACATAACAAAAGTAAGGGGATTCCATTTACTCGTGGGGATGTCCCTTTGTGCCGTGAACTTATTGGATCTAAAAGTTCTATCCAATGGTCAGCGGCAGAATTAGATACATTATTTGTTCGACTTGTGGAGTGGTGGGATGCAGACAAAGGATACTTGAAGCCCGATGACGCGCGGTCACCTTTTGGTTCAATTACAGAGGAATTCAGAGCTAGGTTTGAGCAGCTTATAGAGGTTCTGGAATTTGTAGTTGCTCCAAGGTTTTCTTATAAAACAAAGGCAATGACTAAGTCGTCATTATTGCGCTTGATAACCGAGATGGGGCTTGCCGGACTGCCTGTGCTTCGCCTAGAAAGCGCTTGCCTCCATATATACCGAGAAATTCAATGCGATATACAGCATAAGATTGAAGAGGCCTTGGCCTCTCGTGAACATGGTATTGTAATAGATGCTTTACAAGGAACGCTTGGAATCATCGAAAAGAATTGTTCTAAATACATTGATTTTAGCCCGAAGCAACTCATCAATGTCCTTGGTCAGTTTGTCTATTGGCGGAAGGTGGTTGGTCTACGAAGTGTGCTTATTGTACTCACTAAAGTTGTAAGCAAGTACAGTAACTTATTTACAATTGACCTGGAAGCGCCTATCCTTGTTGGCCTTCACAACATATTGAAAGACACAATAGCGGATATGGATGGCGTCGGTGTCGCTGAGAGGCTTGCCATTCGTCAACGAGCTGCGGGATTGGCTTACGTTATCTTTGTGCATCACACCGTCCAAAATGTTCCGGTTCCGGATGTGATTTTAGAATGGAAATCGACCTGTCTCTCGGACGATGAGTTCGCCGAAATTCGGAAGCAATGGCTTCATACTTGATCTTGTCCTTTCGTATTCTCAGAGCCGAGATATTCGTTAGGTGTACTAGCTAATGCCATTGGCTTGTTTGGTAGGCATACATTTTCGCTGTGTAAGCATTGTTGCTTTTGTATTGCATTAATCACATAGTTCTTGCCACCGAAGTATTCTGCCCGGGCTACTTCAGCCTGCACCTTCATTTTCTACGCTGCATTTCTACGGGGTTCTTTGCTACATGGTGAAAGCCATGCGATAGAACGAACATTCGAAAGGCAAATGTGGACTCACTCCACAATTGCTCCGCAATTGTTCTGTTCGCCCGCTTCGCGGGGCATGCCTCCGGCATGGAGACTTGAACCTGTAGGAAATGGAGGACGCATGAGAGCTTTGACCTACGACCAGGCCGTGGAGGTGGGACTTGAGCCCCGTGACTATGCCTATGAATCCGTCAGCGGAGAGTTTGAGGCAGTGCTTGATTTCAAGGTCTGGGGCAAGAGCGTTAACCTGCAATGCTTTTTCACCGTCCCCGCGACGGGGGAGCGCTTCCGCGTGAGTGCGTTTCGTGAGGATGGCAAGCACTACACCCCGAAAGACGGAAGAATCGATTTCTCAGAAGAAGGGCTCGAAGGGGGCCTCTACCGCCTCACGATCGGGCAGAACAAAAGGGGGAGGGCTGCTTGGTTGGGGGCTGAGTTGCTTCGAAATCCCGTGTAGCCATGCCAGCCTACACAGTCTTACGCATCGCCAAGCTCAAGTCATGGGGAGCAATAGGCGGAGCGGGTGAGCACAATTCCCGCAAGCGCGAGACCCCAAACGCCGACCCGGAGCGGCTGAAAGCAAACCGCTTCGTGGTCGGTGAACTGGGACTCGACTTGGCTCAGGCAGTCAGGGAACGCATTGGCGAGCAGACCATTCGCAAAAATGCCGTCCTGGCCGTTGAAGGCATTCTGTCCGCCAGCCCCGAGTACTTTCGCCCAGGCAGGGTGCATGAAGCTGGAGTCTACGACCCAATGCGCCTTGAGGATTGGGCGGAAGTATCCAGGCAATGGCTTGAGCGAAAATACGGCGACCGGGTTGTCAGCGCAGTCTTGCACCTCGACGAGGCCACCCCGCATATCCAGTTTGTGCTTGTGCCCTTGGACGATACCGGCAAGCTCAATTGTCGCGCCCTCTTCGGTGGAACCCGCCGTACCCTGTCAGAGCTTCAAACCGACTATGCCAAGGCCGTGGCTCCTCTGGGCATCCAACGCGGTCTGGAAGGCTCCCGCGCCAAGCACCAAGAGGTCTCCAAATTCTATGCCCTCACCCAGGGCGGGAACGCGCCGGAGTTACCCGAATTGACTGGCGTTGATCTGCCGGAGATGCCCGGAATACTCGTCCGTATCTCTGACTCCAAGCTCCAAGACTATGCAATCGCCACGGCGGAGACTGCCGCCAAGGCCCAGCGGGAAATGGTCGCGCCCGTTGTGCAAGCCCTGGCCAGAGAGAACGCCATGCTCAAGAAGCAGTCCGAGGATTTGCGTCGCGCCAACTCTGCCTTGACTCAGGAACGCGACAAGCTGCGCTGTGAAGCGGACAAGGTTCGCGGCATCGACCCGTGCGAGGTGCTCAAGCGCCTGTACGGCGGGCAGGAGACGCCCGACAGCAAGCCGAACTACAAGAGCCGCAAGTTCGAGCTGCCAGACGGGGCAACGATCGGCGTAACAGGCTCCCTTTGGGTGGAAAACTCCATTGGAAAGGGCGGCAAGGGGGCTATCAACCTTGTGATGTACCTTTCGGGATACAAGCAGGAAGACTTCAAGCTCGCCGTGCGCGATTTGGTCCAGTCGTTTGGCGAAGAAGACACCACAAGCGATTTGGCCGTTCAGCTTGCAAGGCTGGCACCTTTGCAGGCCGCGCATCTAGCCAAGACCGCAATACAAGAGCCTTTCCGTATGCCTGAGGCTGTGGCCAAAACTTGGGAGCACGTCAGGCACTACTTGTGTGAGGTGCGGAAGCTTCCGGCCAAGATCGTGGATTGGGCGCATGAAAAGGGACTTGTCTACAGTGACCATCGGGGCAACTGCGTCTTTGCGAGGGATGAGGGCTCAGGCGTGTTCAAACGAGGTTCAGGGAGCATCCCGTTCAAGCAGACCCTAGGGCAGGGGGGCTTGCCATTTGTCCTGCCAGGCACCAACGAAAAGGCATATGTGACGGAAGGGCCAATCGACGCGCTGACGCTGAAGATCGTCTCCCCTGAAAGTACGATCTTGGCGACGGGCGGCAATATGCCGGTCGAGCGCCTCAGACCCTACCTGGAGGGCAAGGAAGTCATCTTGGCGCATGATCGAGATGATGCGGGGCATGATCAGGCAATGCGAATTTTGAAGATTTACCCTGAAGCGAAGCGTGCCGTGACGCCGCATGGCAAGGACTGGAATGAGGGTTGGCAAATCCATCAACTGACGCTGGACAAAGAGCAAGCGTCGAAGCGGATTGTTCCGGCCAGGGGCAGAGGCCGCGAGCGCGGAAGGGAGATGTAGAGCGTCCAGTAGGAAAGATAGACGGGACGGGGTGGGAACGCCCCGGTCCGTTTGGTATTGAGGTGCGAGCACTCAGTTGTTCCGTCGACAGCTCAGCCTAAATGTCTTCAGCACGTCCGGCACTCCGGGAAGAAGCGTTCCCGCAGTTGCCATGAAGGCGTCCCTCTCACCCATCAATGCGTTTTAACGAGCTGTTTGCTCCTGTCCAGGCTCGATGAAGACGGTTTCAAGGGACGCTGGAAGGCCTTCGACAAGAAGCCTCACGAGAGCACGGATTTTGATTTCGGCGTATCGCGCAGTCTTCTGAACGCTATACCCTTTGGCCTGTTGATCAGCCATGCGACGAAGTTCACCGAAGATCAGCGTGGCTGGGAAGAACTTCGGGTCATACTTGACCAGGTGGTCCGCGAAGATGCCCCCCCATTCACTGGCTTCCGGTAGGTGCGTGAAGTAGAATAACTGCTCAAAAATGAAGGCCTCCAGCCTTTTCCGCGTGACACCACTATTCGGGTTCGCGAGAGCGGCCATGACGAGGGGCGCGGATTCTTCAGCGCTCATGGCCCCCCATGCCTCTGTGAGCTTGTATACCTTTTTGTCTGACCTTGGCCGGGGCGGGCCGTCAGGTATGGGCTTCGACTCGCTCAAAGGCATTTGAAAAGAGATTTCCTTGGCCATACTCCCTCCATTTTTCCACACGAACACCCTCGGCATGCACCGGGAAGTGTGAATGCGGCACAGCTTGAGTAACACCCGGTAACCTTTGTAACCATTGTAACCAACCAAATAGAAAGGGGCAAGTGGGGTTATTAATTGTATCCGAGAAGTAACCAGTAACATTCGGAGTGCATTTGATACATGGTTACTTTGTTCCTACTGGACAATACGCCGTTATCTTGTATTATCCAAATGGTTACGTGGTTACGCAGGTTCTACATATCCCGCAGGTTCAGAGTCTTCAAGTTGATCTTCCAGGATTGACGCATTGATCGTGTAAAACCTGGGCGTGACACGTAGTCTGGAAAGCTTGTGGTGTCTCATGTCTTCCCCCTTATGCCCTAGAAGCAGATGTCCCCTTTCCCGCAAACAACGAACTACTTCTTTAGGATTCATTCCCGCGCAGATTTCGTTTCTAAATAGATCGTTGTAAACAAGGAAATAGGTTGTACCTTCCATAACCCGGATGTAGCCGACTCGATTCGCAACCCGCTCTTGGTTGCACGACTCCCAGTGTTCGAAGCGATCTGCACCGTGGGTGGAAAGATATTCTCGCACTCTTGCCAGAGCAGCAAGCATTTCCGCTGACCTCATGCCTCCACGTGCCGCAATCCAATCCCAAAAGCAGCGCTTCGCAGCCCAGAGCGCACTGCCTGGTCTCCACGGGAGTATGCCCATTTCTGTCGCAAGCTCGCCAGCTGCGGCGAGGAGACCAAAACGATTTGCACCGCGCTTGACCTGGCCATCAGCATGGGAAGGGCATGCCTCGGCCTCAAAGCGACGAAGCCACACGCTTGCTTTGTCCTTGAAGCGATCTATGTCGGCAGTGAGCAGCTCAAGGTATCGCCGAAAAGGTAGACCATAGTAAGTCGTTGTCGCCCGGTTGAGATGTTCAGAGAAGGCTTTGCCATCTCTAAATCCGTGAAGGATTTCAAAAGCACCTAACCCTGCTCCTGCGTCGGCTGGAATGTCCACCACGCGCACGGATTGCCCTGCCATGAACCGCTGGTTTTTCTCCTCGCGCACTTTCTGCTCATAAGTTAGCTCGCCCGTGCTGAGAAAAATCACCCGCCATGCGATCATGGGGCGTGAAGATCCATCCTTTCGTGCCCGCCCTTTGCCTTGGCCGTTGGCGAGCATGTAGGCAATGCCTGCCGCTGCGCTTGGGGCCACCTGCCCAATCTCATCTAGGCAAAGGAGCGCGTCATTGTGTGCCGGTGCAACAGCCTCAAGTGAATTATCCGTGGTTCGCCAGGTTCGAACAAAGCCAGATGATCCGCCCCCGCCACAGACACTTCCTGCGGCCATTAATAGTGTGCTTTTCCCAACGCTTGAATTGCCGGTGAAGTGGAATCCGCCGGATTCCTGGCCGAACAGATGGAGAAGCGGGCCTGTGAAGGCTGCGGAGAGCGCAAGCGTCAGCCGGGAGTTGCCTTCGCACAAGCGACCAATTTGATTTTGCCACTCTTCGAGTGTCTCTTGAATGCGGAAGGGGTTCTCGGATGATGAGCCTTGAAAGATGATTTCTTGGCCAGATTGAGGGCCATACGTGACGTCTGGCAGCACGAAGAGCCCACCATGCCAGCCAGTGCTGGAGACACAGTGTATCAATCGTTTTGGGAAGGCGGACATAAGATACTCGTGTAGCCTCTTGCTTCCATTGTACCCTAGCCTCAGGCCCATTCGCAGAAGCTCTTCTCTGTAGGCAGTACCATTTCCCCCCATCATGCTCCGGGGCATTACCCAGTGGTGGGTCTCCCCAAGGGGGTCTTGCACGGCCAAGTAGAGGCCCCACCCCCCGGAAGCGTCTCGTGTCTGCGCGAGAACTTGCAATGGCGAACACAGCCAAACGGGAGTCCGATCTTCGTCATTTCTGCTTTGCTCAAGGAAGTAGACGCCGTCAGGCCGCGTGATGAACAAATTACTCCCAGGGACAACCACGGGGGACAGGGCTGAGTGGTTCTCATTACAATCAGATTCATTGCCTTCTTCGAGTGCTGGGGCTATCTGTCGATCAGGTGAATCGCTTTGATTTTGGCTCTGCGAGGTGTCTGGCAACACCCCCAGGGCCTTTTCTTTGTCTTCCATGCTGCCCCCTAATCGAAATCAACAACGCCCTGTTCGACATACGCTTGCAAGTCGCTCAGGCGGTACCTGATTGAGCGCGTACGCGGCAGTCGTATGAACTTAGGGGGGAGCGCCAGGTAGCGCCTCTGCTGCAAGGTGCGGACGCTGAGGCCGATAAGGGGGGCGGCTTCTTTTTCGGTAAGAAGCTTGTCGTGAGGCTCTGAAGGGGAAATGGTCGGAGAGGTGGACTTTAACATTTGATCCTCCGTGAATTTCTGTGTGAAGCCAATGGGTGCCAGAGGCCTCGATTGAAGTTCAGGGAAGTCTACCGTTCTGGAGTGACAGTGCAATTATTTTAAAGTCAGTTCTGAAAGATAATATATTTTGTGTCTAGGCCTTACAGATCGTGCAAGAAAGGGAGAGTGAAAAGAAGTAAACGCCAAAGATATGACGTGATGTTTAGTTATTTAAAATTAGTATGTTGTCTGTATGCGTGAGGTAGATATTGCTTGGTTCGGTTTGATCTAAACAGAATCGTGCAAAAGTATTGCAAGTGCAGACACAAGAAAAATAGCACGGGACACGGAAATAATCGAGGAAGACACAAGAAATTATTAGTCGGATACGTGGAAAAATGCGTTAGACACAAGAATAATAAAGGTAGACACAAGAAATGATTTGCCAGGCACAAGGGCTATTCCTTGCTCATGACATGCTCGCAGCGTCATATCCTTTATATTGCTGAGGCTTTACCGCTTGAAAAGTTCCATGGATGCGCCCAAACATCATCGGCCGCAATCTGTAAAATGAGGAAGTTTCGCCATCCTCTGGAAAGCAGTCGATAAATTAATGGCAAGTCCAGATGTTTGCTAAATGTGCACAAATATTCTGTCTGTATTGAGTTAGAATTTAATGCGCTTTGGCCTGTGATAACTCTTCAACCATGTTGGTATTTCGCGCCAACAGGCGGTAGCAGTAGCATTAGAAACACCATACGGATGACCTGCTATTTGCTCAGAATACTCTTTCTGTGTAATCTTCTCTTTGTTTACCATAGATCCAAGGTTGTAGAAATATTTCGCCACACCAACAGCATCATCTAAGTGAAATCTTCTGGTATCTTTCTCTAGGCGTATGATTGTCTTTAAATGTACAACGGATGGAATTTCTTTGCATGTGATTGGTCTCGTTAGTAGACCTTGCCCTATTACGTTTTCATACTGGAAAAACTCATCACGATCAAAGGCTAGCGAGGAAAAACTAAATTGTCTTATACCGCGTCTGTACTCCATACAAGACTCTATCTCCATAGCCTTTAAACATGTTGCTGTGTGAATTTTCTCCGCGAGGTATACGCGTTCAAACTTTATCACAAAAGGAGTTGGGAATTTTCTTTCCATCCGGTCTCCGGATGCTGAGCATGCTACTGATTGACGGATAAGCCCGATGATTCTCGGAATCTCTGATTGGATGCAATGCGCAAGTAATGTACTTCCGAACACTGGGTTTTCTAATTTTTTGAATTCCAACTTTGTGTCTGAAAATTTGGCGTGAATTTCTGAACTGATCGGGTATCGTTTGCTAAAGCTGGTAAGCCTTGCCCGAAGATGTCTTATGCTCATCGCCACTCTCCCCGATGGTTTGTAGTTGGAAGCCAAAGAGCAGTTGAAACCACCTCAGTGTTTCATTTTTTTGAGCAACTCGCCGATGCTGTTCGCCGCACTCTTCATCGCTCCATCTTCAAGGTGCGCATAGCGCTGGGTGAGCTGAGGACTCTTGTGTGTGAGAAGCTTTTGCACGATGGAGAGAGGCACGCCATTGGACACGGCCACGCTGGCGAAGGTGTGCCGCAGGCCGTGGAGAGGGCGGAAGTCCTTATCAAGCCCCGCAGCCCTCTTGATCCTATTGACCTGTTTGTTGATGTCTGTGAGCTGGCTAACGCCGTCCCTGCCGGGGAATACATACGGGCCATCTCCGCGCTCTATGCTCCTCAGGAACTCGCTCACGGCATCACTGAGAGGAATGATTTCATTCTTGCCGCTCTTTGCCCCTGTCTGGCCTTCACCCAGGATGTGAATGAACCCTTGCTCCCAGTCGATATGATCCCATTTGAGACGGAAAATCTCCATACGCCTCATGCCCGTCAGATAAGCCAGAAGCACGATGTTGGCAGCCTTCCGATTGGGATCAGCAGCAGCGGCCAGGAGCAGCCTTTCCCGCTGTTCCTTGGTGAGCATCTCCGTTCGCTGATTGTTCACCTTGGGCATCTCAAAGTGGAGCCGTGACGGGTTTTGCCAGGGGCAAAGCCCCTTCTTCACCCCAAAGCTGATGATGCGTCGGAACAGCTCAAGAACGTTCTTGGCGGTTTGCTGTGACTTCCCCGAGCTTGTCACGCTTAGGCGGAGGCGATCAACGTCCGCAGTTGAAATCTCATCAGGGGTGCGGGAGGCGAAAGGGGAGAGGTAGTTTTTGAATCTGTTCTCGTCAGTGACGATTCCTTTCAGCCCAGGCTTATTGCGCTTGTATTCATCCCAGAGGCGCTGAATCGTCCACCGGTTCTGTGCCGCTTCCTTGGCGGAGCGCTGAAGCACACGTTTTTCAACGTTGCAGGTCTCTTTGCCGGTGATCCTCAAGGCGCGGATGTTGGCTGCCTTGGCTGGCGACATTCCCTGTGTTGACTTCCCTACGGGCTCCTCAATGAGCTGGCTCCCACGCCCCCCGCGCCGATAGCGGATGTAATAGGCCCGAGCAGGCTTGCTGGGCTTCTCGCCCTCAATCTCGCGGTAGAAGACGCCTTCTTTGTCCGTTGCGATACGCTTGGCCATTGAGAAAGTCCGTCCTTTCGGTATGTTGCCCCGTGTGGGGAAGACCATTCTTCCCCACACCATTCCCCACACGCAGGACCGAAATATGGTGGTTTTGAGTGAAAGTCAATGAAGCTAAAAATTATATTTTCCTATGAAAATAGAACAATATAGAAATATTTAGGAAGGCAGTGAATAGCTCGGATTAAGGTCTCATAACCCGAAGGTCGTAGGTTCAAATCCTGCCCCCGCTACCAAGAAGATCAAGGGCTTACGAGATAACATCTTGTAAGCCCTTTTTCTTTCCCAACCGCCCTCCCAACCTCCTGCATAAAAAGTAGTACGAAACCACGTTGCCATTTTTTGCGGACACGTGATCGGGAAGATGCCCGGCCAACATGCCTTTCATTGCCCACGCTTGCCCTTCATTTGCATTTCCTGTCCTTGACTAATACACACTGGATGTGTATTAAGTTTCCGTGAACAGCACGGAACTCATCAAGATGCTCAAGGCGGACGGCTGGTTCAAGGTTGCTCAGGTTGGTTCGCACGTGCAGTTCAAGCACCCCACGAAACCGGGCCGAGTGACAGTGCCGCACCCCAAGAGGGGCTTGCCCACGGGGACACTCAAGAGCATCGAGAATCAAGCCGGGTTGAAACTGAGGTAGGAGGCAGGAGAAGGTGGCAAGCTACATCGGCATCATCCATAAGGACGCAGACAGCGACTTCGGCGTGAGCTTCCCCGACTTCCCCGGATGCGTCACCGCAGGGAAGACCCTGGATGAGGCGGGCCGCATGGCGCAGGACGCCTTGGCTGGGCACATCGCTGGGATGGTCGAGGACGGCGAAAGCATTCCTGCCCCTATGCCCCTGGAGCAGGCTCAGACCCACGATTTCGCAGAAAATGCCCAGGCCTTCATAGTGGTGCGCGCGCCGGAGTCTGAAGGACGAGTCGTGCGCGTCAACATCACCCTGCGGGAGGCCGACCTGCGGCGCATTGACGAGGCGGCGGCAGGTGCAAAGCAGAATCGGTCAAGCTACATGGTCAGCCGCGCGCTGGGAGCGTGAGCCACCAGGATTGCTCTACACCGGGCCACCTTCGGGTGGCCTTTTTCTTGCCCCGACTGCGCGGAGCCCATCGTGGCGGCCCTGGTGAGCGCCCATGCGCACGGCGTACATGTCCCTGCCGTCTTGGACCGCTCCCAGCGCGTGGCGCGGGGAGCGACCCCAGGCGACGGAGAGGTTGTTCATCATGCCGCCGTTTCAATCCACGCCCCCGCGCGGGGGGCGACGAACACCTCCTTGAGTATCTTCACCTCCTTGACGTTTCAATCCACGCCCCCGCGCGGGGGGCGACCGAGCTCCGCCGCCGCCTGTCGTTCAAGTTCAAGTTTCAATCCACGCCCCCGCGCGGGGGGCGACGCTTGAACTCGGGGAGGTTCCTGCGGATGCAGTTGGTTTCAATCCACGCCCCCGCGCGGGGGGCGACCTTGGAGTACCGGCCAAGACATTACGCACAGAGGTTTCAATCCACGCCCCCGCGCGGGGGGCGACAGCCACATTGGCATTTTTTAACCAGCCTATGGCTGTTTCAATCCACGCCCCCGCGCGGGGGGCGACCGCGCACGCGGGTGTAGCCGATTTTGTTGTAAGGTTTCAATCCACGCCCCCGCGCGGGGGGCGACTACTCCTCTCCCGTTTCTGCTGCGCGTTTCTCAAGGTTTCAATCCACGCCCCCGCGCGGGGGGCGACTGATGTGTTGCTCACCACAAGCGGCCTGACCACTGGTTTCAATCCACGCCCCCGCGCGGGGGGCGACTCCAGAGCGTGGCCCCCGCGGGGCTCTTGAGCACGTTTCAATCCACGCCCCCGCGCGGGGGGCGACTGTCACAGCTAAAAGCTACAGCCTGACTGGCTCTACGAGCACTCCAGCGCGGAACTCCAGCGCGCGGACCGTATTTCCAGATATCTTAGGCTGACCATAATTCTAACATGCTTTTGGGACTGAATAACTCCTCGGCGCGAACCTCCCGGCATTTTGGGGAGAGCTTCAGGTTCGCGCACGACCTCACACCACCAGTGGACCTTCCAAATCCACTGACGGCTTGGCCCCCACATGCTCCACGCGCTTTTGCCAATGGGCACCCAGAAAATAGAACCGCAGGCTGTCCTGCTCCACATCTATCTCCGATAGCAGCCGCGCGCGAAGTTTCGTCCACTGCGCAGGGTCCACAATACACTCGAACACCGAGTACTGCACCCGCTGCCCATAGTCTTTGCAGGCCTTGCCCACACGCCGCAGCCGCCGCGCTCCGCCGGAACTTTCCAGGCTCACATCGTAGCTCACCAGCACCATCATGACCATCCCCTCCTAACGCCACAGAAACGCCGGGTAGCCGTCCAGGTCGCCCCGGATGTGCCGGGTGAGCAGCAGCGCCTGCACGTGGCACAACAGCCCCACCTCCACGCGCTCTTTCAAAAACGGATGCAGAATCTCCTCCTGTTTGCGCTTTTGGTACGCCACGAGCACCTGCTTGCGGGCGTCATCGGTCAGAAAAACCGCCCCGCCCTCCTCTGTCCGAAAGTCTCGTGCGCGAACCTGCCCCAAGTTGATGAGCGAGAGCGCCACGCGATCGGCCAGCACCGGGCGCAGTTCCTCCATGAGGTCCAACGCGAGGCTTGATCTGCCGGGCCTGTCACGATGCAAAAACCCCACCGCCGGGTCCAGCCCAACGCCCTCCAGGGCCGAGCGCGCATCATGCGCAAGCAGCGTGTACAGAAACGAAAGCAGGCAGTTCACCGGGTCGAGCGGCGGCCTGCGGCTGCGCGTGGTGAAGCGGAACGTTGGCTCCTTTGCCGTGATGAGCGCGTCGAACGCGCCGAAGTAGACATTGCCGCCCTCGCCCTCGATGCCCCGCAGTTCGTCAAGCGTGCCCACTCCTGGCAGTCGCGTAATGCAGTCCTCAAGGCGCAGGGCGGCCTGCTCCAGGGCCGGGGCGTTCGTCTTCTCGCCGTGGTCGCGCCGGGCGCGCAACAGCACCTGTCGCGCGTTGGCCAGCTTGCCGGTGATCATGTCGCGCGCGATGCTGGCCGACCGCTCCGGGTCATCGGCCCAGCGGTACTGCGTTCGACGCAGCAGCACGTTGCCGCACACCGGCCCGGCCACGCGCGCCAGAAAGCGCCCGTTCACCGACAGGAAGCTCACGCCCACGCCGCGCTCGGCGCACAAAAAGAGCAGTTGCGGGCTGCACCAGACCTGGCCGAAGGTGACGAGCCCGCCCAGGCCGTGCACGGGCACGCGCAGGCGCACCTCGTCGCCCTCGCGCACCACCACGTTCTCGCCTTCTTTGACCACGGAGGAGCCTTGGAGGGTCACGAACAGGGTGTTCAACAGCTTTTTCATGCGTCCTCCGCGCCCCCGGCCAGGGCCAGGTCCAGATACTTCTTCACGCTCCGCCCCTGTCCCGCCGTTTTCGGCAGGCACAGGGCCAAAAGCGAACAGGCATCGCATTTCTCCGGTGCATACCCGGCAGCCGGTGTGCGGCCAGAGTCCACCAGTTCGTGGAAGCGCCGCGCCGCCGCCGCCGTTTCGCCCCGCAGGGTCTCGTCAAAGACCACATCCTGCCTGCGCCTTGTGGTTCCGTAGAACAGCGCGCCTGCTGGGCAATCCACGCCGAGCATCTCCTCCAGGCACAGGGCCTGGGCGCAGAGCTGCACGGCGTCGCAGTTCCCCTGCTTGGGCTTGCCGCGCTTGTACTCCACCGGAAACGGTCGCCAGGGCTCGCCCGGCGCCTGTTGCAGAAACTCGACCACGTCCGCCACGCCGGAGAGCCCAAGCGCCAGCGAGCGCAGGTGCAGGGCAAAAGCCGTGCGCACGCCGGGCGCTGTCCGGCCCCCGCCCCCATGCACGCGCTCGTGCCCGACCTTGCCCTCTGCCGTCAGCCGGTTCTCCGCCCACTGCCCCTCCACGTGGATGAGCGCGCACTGGCGCTCACAGTAGAGCAAGTGCTGTAGGCCGGAGATGGGCAGTAGGTCGTCTTCGGAGTACATGCGGGCTCCTTCCGGTTTCTTTTTCTCGTTCACGCCCCCGCGCGGGGGGCGACAGATCGACCTGGCCCGGCACGAGCTGGTGATGGAGTTTCAATCCACGCCCCGCGCGGAGGATGACTGATACTGTTGCGGTCGACCTCCACCGTGGATTCATTTCAATCCACGCCCCCGCGCGGGGGGCGACCCACCGAGCCAGCGGGCCAGCCGAGAGGGCGGGACGTTTCAATCCACGCCCCCGCGCGGGAGTCACTCCTCTAGATCTTCTCCTCCAGGCTCACGCCCTTGGGCAGTCCGGCTTTGTCCACGGTCACTGAGTAGTCCGTGAAGTTGCGCGCTGGCGCGCTCGGGTCCGTTGCGCGGGACACCGCCACCAAGTCAAAGAGCTTGTGCGCCGGGGCATTGCCCAGTGCGCTGTCGTGCTTGAACACAATGAGCTTGCGGGCGGACATCTTGCCGCGCGCTGCGCTGTGGTCGTGGTCGAACATCATGGTCAACGCCTGCCAGAACAGCTCCAGGTCGGCGTCGGAGAAACCGGTCTGCGCGGCCAAGGGCGCGGAGATGAAGCCCTCCGCCCGGTACAGGCCATAGGGCACGATGTGCTTGCGGCCCATGGTGCGGTTGTCGCCGCTCTGGGCCTGGGCCTCCTTCTCGGTCTCCACGGCCATGCGGGTGATGGTCACGTCCAGCGGCGTCACGGGCTCGATGCTGCGGGCAAAGGCCAGCTGCACCGGCCCGCGCACCTGGCCGCAGTTGTTCGTCGTGGTGGACATGACCGCGCCAAAGGTGCGCACGTCGAAGAAGTTGGCGCACATGAAGTCGCGTCCCAGGCGAATCTTGTCCGCATCGGTCTTGGCAACGCCCTCCACAGACTGATACGCCGCGCCACGCGTGGTGCTGAGCACGGCCTTTTCGCGCACATAGATGCAGAAGGGCGAGGCGTTGCCCTTGGCCAATTCCACGAAGTTGCGCACCTTGCGCTTCAAGCACACGTCCGTCACCAGCCCGTGGTTGGTCTCGGGGTCGATGCGCGGCATGTTGCCCGCGTCCGGGTCGCCGTTGGGATTGCCGTTCTCCACATCAAACAGCAGCACGAATTCGTAGCGGTTCTGGATGGCGCTCATGGTTAGTCCTCCGTGGGGGGGGTGGCGGTTTCGGGGGCGGCGGGCTTTTTGCTTGTCCACAGATCCTTGCGCTGTTGGTAGTAGCCCAGGGTGAATCGGCCTTGCTCCTCCAGCGGCAGGTGTGCAGGAAAGTCCTTCTTCGGGTCGATGCCGTCCAGGATGTCCTGAATGGTGTTGTCGTAGACGTAGCCATACTTGAGCTTCGAGACATGGTGCTGCGCCAGGCGCAGCAAAATCGGAAATGCGGCCCGCGGCGTGGCCGAGGCCGAGCCGAAGTAGCGATCCTTGATGGTGGCGTTCGCGCCGGGAATGGCCTCCTGCTGGAGCTTTTCCAGCACGGCGAAGAGCCGGCCCAGGCGGTAGGCGACGTTGGTGAAGCTTTCGTCGAGGCTCACGCTGACCTCCAGAGGTTTGCCGCCGAGGCGGGCGTTGCGGACGAGGCAGGCCTTGATGAGGGCTGCACGGGCATAGGTGATCTTCTGCTCGGCGCGGATGCGCCCGATGACGGCGGAAAGCAGCCCGCCGGGATAGGCGCTGCCGGTGAGGATGGCGCGCATGAAGGCGCCGGAGAGCAGGGGCGAGAGGTTGTCCAGATCCTCGCGCTTGGCCGTGGCCTTGAGCAACAGCCACATGGGCGGGAATTCCGGCTCGTTGTCGTAGGTCTTGACCATGCGCAGGTCGGCGAAGTGCTGGCCGATCTTGCGCCACATGCCTTCCACCGTGTCCACGTGCCAGAAGCGCACGGAGATGCGCCCGGCGTTGGGCGAGAGCCCCAGCACGTAGAAGGGCACGTCCCCCTCATTCTTGAATTGATCAGGTATCTTCCCGTCACGGGCGGCCTGGAGGAACAGGCGCAGGGCGTTCAGGTCGCCCTGGTCCTCCCTTTGGCTGAAAACGAGGCCAAGTGGGCCCTCGGACTCGGTCTTGCGCCCGGTCCAGAACACTGTGGTGGCGTCGCCGATCTGCACCCGCTGGCGGCTGCCCGCTTTCAGCAGGTCGTTCAGGGCCGTCGTGTAGTTGAAGGCGGCCTCCTCGCTGACGGGCGCGTTGTAGCTTTGCTCCTTGCCGTAGGATTCGAAGGCCGGGGCGTTGAAGGAGACCAGGGCCGCGCCTGTGCCCTGGGCGTCCTTCACTCCGCGTATCTTGGGGTGCGTGGGGTCGAGCGGCCCGGTGCGCCCGGTGACCAGACACTGACCCTGGGCTTCCGAGGCCGTGGTCCCGTAGAAGGCGAGCCAGGCCGTGCGCACAGCCGGGCGTTCATGCACAAAGCGTTTCTCCCCGGCCAGCCGGAACACGAGGTTGCGCCCGGCCATGTCTTTCCAATGCTCAAGCTCCGGAGCCTTTTCCGGCGACCAGCCGTCGAGGAAGGCCTGAACAGCCTTGAGCCCAGCATCGTCGAGCGCTCCGCCCACCTCGCGCAGCCGGTCGCGAAAGGACCGGAAGGCTTGCGCCGCCCGCTCGGGCTTGTCCTTTGTGTCCGCGCCCAGCACATAGCCCGTGTTGTCCCACAAGAAGTTGGCCGAGAACCCGGAGCCGGAAGTCTTGAGCGGTTCGGGCAGCACAAGTTGCGCCGGGGCGCGTTTCTTGGAGTCATCACGCAGGTCCAGCACCTGTTGGAGCTTCCCGTCGGCGTCAATTTCAAGCGCAAAAAGCACCGGCTGCCTGCTGAACCCCCGTAGCGGAATGTCCGAGTCAGCCTCGCCCGCTAGCTGTGAAGTTATAGGAGGTTGTTCACTCGGCCCGAATCGGTCAAATTGGGTTTGCGAGAACTCATTTGCCGAGGGAGGACCGAGTGAACATCCATAGAAATGCCAGATTGACCTTGACTCGT
>Ga0118677_10006718_pt1 | contig 19324 bp, 12 predicted proteins | sample AliMusrvi5mmetaG_FD_86154 | JGI IMG/M metagenome (GOLD analysis project Ga0118677, IMG submission 86154)
TCCGTACATGATGATGGGCCTGATGTTCGTCATGTTCTATTTCCTGCTCATCCGCCCGCAACAGCGCCAGCGCAAGGAAATGGCCGCCCGCATCGCCGGCCTGCAAACCGGTGACCGCGTCGTCACCACCTCCGGCATCCACGGCCTCGTCCACAACATCAAGGAGCACACCGTGGTCATCAAGGTGGCCGAGGGCACCATGATCGAGTTCGACAAACCCGCCATCGCCGTCGTCCACAAACGGGATTCCAAGTAAGCTCCCGCTCTCACCTCACACCCCAGATGTCACCCGCCATGTTCCTCGCCGTCGCCGCTGCCACCCCGAAATCATTCTACGAAGATCCGCTGACCCTGTTTGTCGTCGGTTTGATCCTGATGCTGCTGTTCTTCTGGTATTTCGCCACCGAAGTCGAGCGTTACAAGCGCAACATCGGCACCGTTCTGACCATCGGCGTGGTGGGCCTGTGCGTGCTGGCGGCCTGGCCGCCCCAGGAGCGGCTCAAGGGCGGCATTGACATCCTTGGCGGCTCGTCGTTCTCGCTGCGCATCCAGCCGCGCACGGACGATACCGGCGCGACGATGCCGGTGACACCGCACCAAGTGGATCAGGCGATCATGGTCATCGAGAAGCGCCTCAATGGCATGGGCCAGGCCGAACCGCTCATCGCCCGCCAGGGGACCGACGGCATCCTGCTGCAAATGCCTGGCGTCACGCCGGAAGAGTCCGACAAGATCCGCAAGACCCTCGAAAAGGTCGCCAAGCTCGAACTGCGCGAGGTCAGCCCGCGCAACGACGAACCCGGCCCGGATCGCAAAAGCCTTGCCGAACGCGTCGAGGCCGGCACGGAAATCGTCCCGGGATACAAGGCCTTCATGTACAAGCATAAGGATGCTGACGGCAACGAAATCCAAACGCCGATCCTGCTGAACCGTCGCACCGCCCTCGGCGGCAAGGACATTGCGCTGGCCACGCCCTCCCAACAACAAAACGATGCGGTCTCCATCACGCTCAATGGCGACGGCACCAACAAGATGATCGCCCTCACCAAGGACATGACCCCAGGCCGTGACCGGATCGCCATCGTGCTGGACGGCGTGGTCATCAGCGCGCCTTCGGTCCGCTCGGTGCCCCTGGGCAAAGACTTCATTGTGGAAGGATTGCGTGAACCCGGCGAGGTGCAAAGCCTGGCCAACGCGCTGATGAACCCGCTGGAAAACGCCTTGACGATCGCTGAAATGCGCAACGTCTCGCCCACCCTCGGTTCCGCGGTGGTCAAACAAGGCCTCTTCGCCGGCGTGCTCGCGCTGTCCCTGACGTTCCTGTTCGTGCTCCTTTACTATCATGTGTCCGGCCTCATCGCCATTGTCGGCCTCATCGTCAACACGGTGATCCTGTTTGGGGTGATGGCCATGTTCGGGTTCACCTTCACCTTGCCGGGCATCGCCGGCATGGTGTTGACCATCGGCATGGCGGTGGACGCCAACGTGCTGATTTACGAACGCTTGCGCGAGGAGAAGCGCTCCGGCAAGTCGCTCAAGAATGCCATCGAGGCGGCCTACGAGCATGCCTTCACCGCCATTTTCGACTCGCACATCACCTCGCTCATCACCGCGCTGATCCTCTTCTGGCTGGGCAGCGGCACCATCAAGGGCTTTGCCATCACCCTCACCATCGGCGTCACCGCCTCGCTGTTTTCCGCGATTCTGGTCACCCGCGTCATCTTCCGCTGGGGCGTGGACTTCAACTGGTGGAAAAAACTCACCTTCCTTGATCTGATCAAATCCGCCCATTACGATTTCCTCGGCAAGCGGCGCATTTGCATCGGCTTTGCCCTCGCCACCATCGTCCTGTCGTTCATCGCTTTCGGCGTGCGCCGCGACCGCGCGCTGGGCATCGACTTCACCGGTGGCACCCGCATCATTTTCCTGCTAGGCCAGGACACCAAGATTCCGATCGAAACGGTGCAAAAGGTCATTGACGAAACCAAGCGCTCGAAGGCCGCCTATCCCCAATTGGAAAGCAACTACACCACGGGCACTCTGCTGACCATTCGCTGCGCCACGGATGACCCCAAGCACGACATCTGGGATGCAACCAACATCACCAAGGCCCTGCGCGAGTCCATCCCCGCGCTCGGTGCCAAGGGCGACAATGCCAGCATCGTGTTCCAACTCGGCAAGGATGCCAAGGCACCGCTCGATCAGGCTGAAAAAGCCCTTGCTGAGATGAAAGGCCTCGCAGGCCCCGCCAAAGCCAAGGAGGACACCAACCCAAGCGCCGGCACCGTGGTCACCGTGCGTTGCAAAGCCAAGGACACCGAAGCGGTGACCGCCAAATTGGAGGAAGCCGTCCCCGCACTCGGCAACAAGGTCACCGAGTCCACCGACTACGCCATTGACGCCAGCCAGGAGGAAGTCTCGGCCCTCATCGGCGGCTCGTTCCTCATCCAGTCGCTCATCGCCATCGCCATGGGCTTCATCGGCATCGTCGCCTACATGACCATGCGCTTCGAGTTCTCGTTTGCCTTGGGCGGCTTTGTCGCCATCTTCCATGACGTCATCATCTGCGTTGGCATGGTCGTGCTGATGGGCGGCGAACTTTCCCTCATCCATGTCGGCGCCGTGCTCACCATCGCCGGCTATTCGATCAGTGATACCATCGTCGTGTTCGACCGGGTGCGCGAAATGCTCCTCATCCGCACCGACTCGGTGGAAAAGGTCATGAACGAGGCGATCAACGCCACGTTGTCGCGAACCTTGCTCACCTCCGGTGCCACCCTCATCAGCGTGGCCATCCTCGCCTTCCTCGGCGGCACCGCCTTGCGCGACTTCGGCGTCATCATCTTCATCGGCATCATCGTCGGCACCTTCTCGTCCATCTTCATCGCCTCGCCGGTGGTCCTGTGGTGGAGCAAGCGCAAGGGCGTGAGCGTGCGCGAGGACGTGCTCGCGACCATCGCCAAGGCCGAGTCCATCTCCGCGGCGCCGTGAAGAGATAGAGGATCGAGGATCGTGGATAGCAGATGAAGAAAAGCGACTTGCTCGCTTTCATCTTCTATCCACTATCTTCTATCCACTATCCATCTTTGTCCCATGCTCCTCATTCCGCTGTCGCTGACCTTGTTGCGGCTGGTCCTCGGGCCGTTGGTGATCGCTCTTGCCATGGGTGGAGCGAGAGGTTGGGTGTTCGCGGCGGTTCTAACATGCGGACTGCTCAGTGATATCTTCGACGGGGTGATTGCCCGCCGGTTCGGCGTGGATCACGCCTGGCTGCGGCGCTGCGACAGCGTGACCGACGCGATCTTCTACTTCTGCATCATCGCCACCGCGTGCATCGTCGCCAAACCGGTCATGATTGACAGCATCGTGCCGGTGCTCTGCCTGGTGGTTCTCGAACTGGCCTGCAACACCCTGAGCCTGGTAAAGTTCGGGGTCCTGCCGGCCACCCACTGCTATACCGCAAAGCTCTATGGCCTGGCGCTGTTTCTCGCGTCCATCGCGTTGCTGTCGTGCGGCGCGGGTGGCTGGGTGCTGTGGGCCTTGCTGGCCTTCGGGGTCATTTCCAATGGCGAGACCCTAGCGATTCTATGGCTTGCCACCGAGGTACCGGTTGACGCGAAATCGCTGTTCCATCGCTGGCGCAAACCACTTCGAGATTGAATCCGGGCAGGATAACCGGACCACGATGGCGCGGGCATCCTTGCGGCTCGGCCGAGACTTCGGCGTGAGCTCAGTCGAACGCTCGCCGAACGCCCGCCGCCAATCTGCGCAGGGTTCATCTCCTTTCCTTCAAGCTCAGGATAGCCACCAAGAAAAAGCGGGTGGATCAATCCGCTGCTTTGGCACACGGGCGGGCCGCCCAATACTGGCAGTTTAGTAGGAAGACAGGCATCCAGCCTGTCGTTTCATGCGCGGACAGGCTGGAAGCGCCGTCTTCCATCACAGGCAGGATGCCTGGTTTCCGATCAGAGAGCGCAAAACTGCCAGTATTGGGCGAGCCGCCCGTGCCCCCCTTACGGCGTACGCAACTTCTTGTGCGACCCATCGCACAGCGGCGCAGTGGCGGATTGCTTGCACAGGCACCACCACACGGTGGTTTTCTCCGCGGCCTGGAATTTCACCGGTTGCAGACCGGTGCCTTTGTGCGAGCCATCGCAAAACGGTTGTTGGGCGGCCCGCCCGCAAGCGCACCACCAATAGGTCCCGGCTTCGACTTCGAGGGCAAGCGGTTTGGTATCACAGACGATTGGTTCTTCAGGCATGCGCGGACCTTAAACCCATCCGTCCAAAGGGCAATCGACAAATCAGAAAATCTCCCGCCGTGCCGCCGCCCTCACTCCGCCAGTGCGACCACCAACCCCGGTGCCTGATCGGTACTGCCGTTTTGGGGCACGACCCCGGCCTTGCCCGGCTCGCGGTAGGCGGCATGCCCCGGCGTGCCCCGGCGTTGCTGCGGGTATTGCTGCGGCGAGACTTCGTGGAAAAACGTCAGCATCAGCCATCCGGCAAGAACCACGGCGGAACCACTCACAAATTGGTGCATTTTCATCGGACTTGACATCGTGCTGCTCAACGCGGGGAGTTTTACCCGAGTTGTAAGGAAATGCAAAACATTTTTTTTGCGCCACTGCGCGGGAGGGTGTAAATGGGGGTTGTCTGGAGCCCGCGCCCCCGCTAGGGTGCGGCCAACGCCGCCGCCAGCGCACCACTTTCCAACTCCAACTCCAACTACTTTTCCACACCCATGGGTATTTTCAGCAAACCGCTCCTGCAACGCCATGATCGCCGCGAGGACATGCCGGAGGGTCTCTGGATCAAGTGCTCCGACTGCGGTGCGATGATCCACGTGCTCGAACTCAAGCAGAACCTGTATGTCTGCCAGGGCTGCCAAAACCATTTCCTGATGGAAGCCCGCGAACGCATCGCCCTACTCGCCGATCCCGACAGTTTCGAGGAAACCGAACTGGGCCTCATCAGCGCCAATCCTCTCGGCTTTCAAGGGTACTCGGAGAAAACCGCCGACCTGTGCGAGAAAACCGGACTGGATGACGCCGTGGTGACCGGCCGCCTCACGCTCTGCGGTCAGCGTGCGATGATCGCGGTGATGGATTTCAAGTATTTCGCCGGCTCGATGGGTTCGGTGGTCGGTGAAAAGATCACCCGCGCGCTGGAAATGGCGGTGGCTGAGCAACGCGGCGCCATCATCGTGTCCGCGTCGTCCGGCGCGCGCATGCAGGAAGGCATGCTCTCGCTCATGCAGATGGCCAAAACCTGCGGCGCCCTGGCCCGCCTCGCCAATGCCAAACTGCCCTTCATCTCCGTACTCACCCATCCAACCACCGGCGGCGTCACCGCCTCCTTCGCCACCATCGGCGATATCAACCTCGCCGAGCCCAAGTGCATGATCGGCTTCGCCGGCCCACGCGTCGTCAAGGAAACCACCCACCAAAACCTCCCCCCGGGCTTCCAAACCGCCGAGTTCATGTTAGATCACGGCCTCATCGACGCCATCGTCCAGCGCCACGAGTTGCGCCAAAAACTCGGCAAGCTCCTCGCCTTCATGATGCCCGCCTGAGGCGGAGAACAGGCGTCCCGCCTGTTAGGGAAGACGGGCGTCCCGCCTGTCGTTGAACAACAGACCTGAAAAGCTGAAATCAATGCCAGTGCCAAGAAGTCATGAAATCGAAGAATCGGAAACTGGAGATGCTGGCCGTGCTCGGTGCACCAAGAGCGCGGGTGAGTCTGTTCAGACGCCAACCAGATTGGCACCCAACGGTGCTGGCCGCAAAGCCGCTTGTCGGCGATGCTCATTCACAGCACAATTCAACGTGGCTACCGGGAGTGCTGACAAGCAATATCTGACCCGCAAGTCGAGGTGCTGCCCCCTAATTTCGGAAATCATGAACTTTTTTTGATGAAAATGCTGCCTTGCAGCGGTATTGTGCGGCACCTAATTTACTTCACCCCCCCTTCACCCTTATGCACTCGCGACGCACGTTTCTGCTCAAGCTCGCGGCCTCGGCCGCCACACCCGCCCTGCTCTGTGGCCGCGCCCTGGCCCAAACCCCGCCGCCTCCGGTCAAATTTGAGGAAACCGATCCGGTGGCGATGGCACTGGGCTTCAAGCTGGACAGCACCAAGGTGGACGCGCAGAAATACCCGCTCCACACCAACGCGCAGACCTGCGCCGGATGCCTCCTCTATCAGGGCAAGCCGGGTGATGCGAGCGGCCCGTGCACCACGGCTTCCGGCAAGCTGGTACCAGCGGCCGGGTGGTGCGCGGTGTTCGTAAAGAAACCCGACGCGGCAAAGTAGCGGGCCGGTGCCGGCACCCCGGCACCCTGGCGCTTGGCAAATCGTTTGAAAGAACGCCGGATGCCGTCAGGTAACCATGGATTCCCTTATGAAAACACTCGTCACCGCCGCCTCGTTGGTGGCCATCTTGCAAACTGCCGCCCCCGCCGCTGAGGCGGATTGGGTCACCTACCCCGGCGGCAACGGCCCCGGCAAGGGCAAACACATCGTGTTGATCGCCGGCGACGAGGAGTATCGCTCCGAGGACGGCCTGCCGATGTTAGGGAAAATCCTGTCCCACCACCATGGCTTCGATTGCACGGTGCTGTTCTCGGTTTCGCCGGAGGGCCTGATTGATCCGAACGCCGGCGCGAGCCTCAGCCACCCCGAGGCCTTGGACGCCGCCGATGCCATCGTGATGTTGATCCGGTTCCGCAAGTGGCCGGATGACACGATGAAGCGCTTCGACGCGGCGATCCGTCGCGGTGTGCCGGTCGTCGGGCTGCGTACCAGCACCCATGCATTCCAACTGCCCGGCTCCAGCGCGTTCAAGGACTATAACAGTTTTGGCAAGCGTGTGCTCGGCGAGCAATGGGTCAACCATTGGGGCGCACATAAGTCGGAGGCAACCCGCGGCATCGTCGAAGCCGCCAATGCCGCCCATCCCGTGCTGCACGGCGTGACCGATGTGTTTGGCACAACCGATGTCTATGAGGCCGCCCCGCCCGCCGATGCCAAAATCCTGCTGCGCGGCCAAGTGCTCAAGGGCATGAACCCAAGCGACGGGCCAGCCAGCTACTCAAAAAAACGGGCGGATGGCACCGAGCAACCGATCAACGATCCGATGATGGCGGTGGCTTGGACCCGCGAGGTCAAGAACGAGGCAGGCAAAACCAACAAAATTCTCTGCACCACCATGGGCGCGGCCACCGACCTAACAAACGAAGGCCTGCGGCGCCTGGTGGTTAACGGCGTGCTCTGGGGCTTGGGCCTCGAGGTGCCCGCCAAGGCCGACGTCAGCATCGTCGGACCCTACGAACCGCTGATGTATGGCTTCGATGGCTTCCGCAAAAACGTCAAACCCGCGTCCCACAACTTGAGCGCTACGCCGAAGTGAGTCGCGGATTCCAGCGCCATCCCTAACAATCAGTCCTTGGCATAGATTATATGTGGATCTCCCGGCATATCAGGGCCAAGAAAACCACTGAAACACTGAAGTCCACTGAGACCACTGAAAAGATTCTTAAATCAGTGCCCTCAGTGGTTCTCAGTGACCTCAGTGGTTCGATTTGCCGGTCTCACCTTGTGTCGTCCTCTCCACCCTAACCAGAAATATCCCTATGAAAATCCCCCTCAGACCTAACATCCGCCTCGGCGTCGTGCCGACCCACCTTCGATTCGTCGGCTGCGTTGTCCCCGACGCAAATGGCAGGTATCCGCGCAATGCAGCGGGCGAGATCCTGCTGGTCGCCGGCATGAGGGAGCTTTGTGAAATCTCACCGGTCAAACTCGGTTGCGTGCAAGTCTCGTTTTTCCCAGGCACCGATCCAACGGAAATCGACGAACTCGTCGCCGGCCTCAAGGCGCTCGGCCTTGAAGTGGACTTCATCCTGATGGTCGGCGGGGTCAATCCGATGAATCCGGACGATGAGGATGCCGTCGTCGCGCAGTTGTTACCCAACCTCAAGGCGGCCATCGCCCATGGCGCACGCAACGTGTCGTCCACCTCCATCGAGGAATGGATGAGCACCGAACCCCGCCGCGACGGTGCGGCATTCGAGGCCGCCATCGCCCAAAACGTCAAGGTCCACCTCCGCGCCTATCAAGAGGCGGGCCTCGCAGGCTCTTGCGTCGAGAACTGGCACATCGAATTCCTGCGGCCCGGCGAGTTCAAGACATTCACCAACCTCGCGCGCGGCTGGGCGTTCGTCAGCGCCGCTAACAAGGCCCTCGGCAGAAAGTTCTTCAAACAACTCGTCGATGCCGCCCACTGCGGGGACTCCGATCTGAGCATCGCCGACAACGCCGCGCTCATCGCCCGCATCGCCGCCGCCGGCGAACTCGGTATCTTCCATGCCTCCGCCAAAACCACCCGCGGCTGCCTCTCCACCGACGACGGCTGGATCGGCGCCCTCCTCACAGCCGTGGCCCAGACCGGCGAGTTGCGCCAGGTCTTCGTCGAACTCTTCGACCACGCCGACCCCGCCCTCGAAGCCCTCCGCAACCTCGATCCGGGCCACGGCATCGACACCCGCGACGGCCGCTCCTACACTCAGGTCGCCGCCGACGGCCTCGCGGATGTCGCCCGCCGCCTCAACAACCTCGCCGCCCGCGGCATTCTCTGAGGGAGGACAGGCATCCTGCCTGTCAGGGAAGACGGGCTTCCAGCCTGTCGTTTTATTGGAAGCTCTAACACGAACCGCGTCATGGGACGATTGACATGCATCGGCCTCTTGCTCTTTTTTCCCGCGTCGCTACCCGATGCCGCAGCGGCAGCTTCCGTACGACTTGAGTTACCAAAGCAAGCCAGCGCCGTGGTTGAGAATATCAGCCGGCTCTTGGCGCGGCAGGTTGAGGCGCGTTGCGCCGCGAAGGTGGTTCGTTCGGGCGACGCGCAAGTGGTTGTGGAATGTGTCCTGGCTCCGGGTCTTGGCCCCGAGGGCTTCCGGATAGAGGATCGTGCCGGCGGCGGCACGCGGATCGTGGGCAACGATGAGCGCGGGCTGCTCTATGGCGTGGGCAAGTTCCTGCACACGTCGCGATATGATCAAGACGGGTTCACGCCAAGCGCATGGCGGGGAACCTCGGTGCCGCAAAAGCCTGTCCGCGGTATCTACTTCGCCACTCATTTCCATAACTTCTACCACGACGCGCCGGTGGAGGAAGTGCAGCGCTATATCGAGGACCTTGGCCTGTGGGGCTTCAACACGCTGGCCGTCTGGTATGATATGCATCACTTTGACGGCGTCAACGACCCCAAGGCCGTTGCGTTCCGCGCGCGCCTTCACGCCATTTGCGAGGCGGCGAAACGCGTCGGCCTGGACGTCAGCTTCATCGTGGTCGCCAACGAGGCATACAACGACTCGCCTGCCGCGCTGCGGGCCGATCCCAGCGCCAAGCGCGGCGGTTGGTATGATTGCGCCGTGTGCCCAAGCAAGCCCGCCGGCCTGGAGTACATCCTCAACGTGCTGGGCCAGGAGTTCGACTGGTGCGCCGACCTGCAACCGCGCCACGTGTGCATCTGGCCGTATGACCAGGGCGGCTGCGGCTGTGCGCTGTGCCGGCCCTGGGGCAGCAACGGTTTCCTGAGAACCGCGGAATCCGTGTCCGCGCTCGCCCGCAACAAGCTGCCCGGAACAAAAATCATCCTGTCAGCGTGGTTCTTCGACGAGGGCGAATGGCAGGGACTCGACAAGGCCTTCGCCGCAAAGCCACCGTGGGCCGACTCCATTCTAGCAGAAGGAACGACACGCCCGATGCCCGCCAAGCTGCCCATGGTCGGCTTTCCCGAAATCAGCATGCACGAGACGTTTCCCTGGGGCGGCTTCGGCGCCACGCCGCTAACAGGCCGCGCGCGGCAGCAGTGGGATGGCGTCAAGCAGCAGATCGCCGGCGGCTTCCCCTACTCCGAAGGCATTTATGAGGATCTCACCAAGGTTGTCATCAGCCAGCTCTATTGGGATGACCGGCCGGTCGCGCAAACCCTGCGCGAATACATCGCCTTCGAGTATTCGCCGGACGTTGTTGATGAGATCGTGAAAGTTATCGCAACGCTCGAGCAGAACCACCATTGGCGTTGGTGGCCCGGCGAGTTGGATGGCGTGAAGCTGCAACTCGACTGGTTCCCTTCGCGCGGCGCCGCCGTATGCGCCGATCCGGGCGCGGCAGAGGCCTATGCCACCATGCAGCGGCTCGATGCCAAACTCACGCCGCAGGCCCGGCAAGCGTGGCGCTGGCGGGTGCTATTCCTGCGTTCCCTGTTAGATTCCGAGTTGAAAGCCAACGGCGGCAAGCCGAACGACCGATGCAAGGAGGCCTTTGCCGAATTGATCAGGATCTATCATGCCGAGAATGCCGATCCCGCCGTCCGTCCGCCGCTTCCTTGAAAACCATGCAAACAAACCCTGTTCCAATCAAGCCGCCGCTGCGCATTGGCGTGCGAAGGCTTCGTGCGTTGTTGTTAGTTCCGGTGGCGTGCGCACTCGCCTGGGGCGGCGGTCACGCGATGGCCAAGACGCCGCGGGTGGTCAATGCAGGTGCCGACGATCAGGGCGTTGTGGACGACACGCCATTCTATGGAGGATTCGGCACGGGGTTCCTTCACGTCAACGCTGACGGGACGTACGGCAACGGAGAGATCCGTTCGGGAGATCTCGGCGTGAGGTTCTATGGTCCGTCGTTTGGCGGCCCTTACCGATTCCAAATGGATGTAAAGCAGGCCAAGGGAGAGTGGAGCGGCGACCTGGTTGCCAACACCGCATCCGGCATGCGCGTGGACTACCTGCCGCTGTTTCCGAAGTGTCAGTACAAGTTCGCGCAAGACGCGCTGCCGCTGGGCGTGACGATGGAGGCCTTCGCGCCCTGGACCCCCGGCGACAGCAAGCTGAGCAGCCTGCCGGTGTTGTTCTTTGATTTCCAGTTAGCCAATCCCGACCCGGTGGAGCAGACCGTCGCCCTCGCCTTCATGATTCCCAATCCCGAATGTGACGGCGGCGCGCCCGTCGTCGAAAAGCCAGGCAAAGTGGCCGGCGTTCTCCTGCAATCCAAGCGGGCTGGCGGCGGCACGCTTTGCGGGATGGTCCGCAACGACGGCGACGCCCAGGTGACCTGGGGTGGGGATTTCACCAACGGCAGACTCAGCGGCACACAGGGAAATCAACTGGCCTCGTCCATTATCGTGCCACCTAAATCCACGCGCCACGTCGTGTTCATCTTCGCCTGGGATTTTCCGCTTTACATCTCCGGCGACGGCCAACAGTGGCCGCGCAAGGAACTCGGGCACTATCATAACAATTTCTATCAGGGCGCGGAGGCGATCGCGCGGGATTGCCGGCTCAACTATCCAACCATCCGCGCCGGTGTGGACGCCTGGTTCCGCCGCATGTGGGACGAAAGCAATCTGCCCGAGTGGATGCGCAAACAGATCCTCATCAGCACCTCTCACATGGCCTATAACGGCGTCTTCTTCAAGAACGGCCAGGCCGCCATGAAGGAAGGCGATTGCTTTCCGCTGGTGGGCACCTATGACGAACAATTCCAACCCTCCATCTGCGAGTTGATCTTTCTGCCGCTGGCCGAGTGGGGCAACCTGCAGATCTTTGCCGAGGCACTCACCCCGGATGGCGCGATTCGCCACGACCTCGGCAACCGGTGCGTGACAGCAACCGGAACCTCGCCCGATCACGGGCCCAATCCCTATCCGGGAAAACGCGGCGAGCGCAAGGAAGTCCAACTGGCGCCCGGCCGCTTCGATTGGTGGGAGGCAGGCGACAACACCCCGGAGTGGATCCTCGATCTGTATCGCGATTACCTGTGGAGCGGTGATGTCGCGAGGTTGAAGGCATTGTGGCCCACCGTCCAGAAATGCTGTGCCTACATGCTGGGTGGCGACAAGGACGATAATGGATTATATGATGACCCGAAGACATACGATTGTTTCACTCCCGTTCCTGAGAACATCTATATCAACGATCTGCAGCGGGCCGCATTCCAAGCCGCGGCGGAGATCGCGGCGCTGATGAACGACCAATCCGCCCACGACGCCTATCTTGCCCGTTCCGAGCAGATGGCCAAGGCGATCGAAGGACTGTGGAATCCAAAAGGTTTCTATGCGGTGGGTCGCTCGCATCCGGATGACCTCATCTCCAGCGGACTCTATGGCGAACACTGCGACGACTTGCTAGGTATGCCGCGCCAGCTCAACGCGGCGCGCGTAAAACAGCACCTGCTTTACGAGTTCGCCCAGCATTACAACGGCAGGACTTTTTTGGTCGCCCCAGGCCTGACGGGTGGCTCGTTGCCGGGAGCGAGCATGGCCAACGCCGAGGGATTGCGCGATTTCAGCGCGCTGGCCTTGTGGCGCGGTTGCCCCAATGAGTCGCTGACGGTGGCCAAATGCTATTATGACGTGATCTTCGAGCACCTCCAGCGCGAGTGGAATCAGCCGATGCTGCTCACGACCGACCGAACTCCGGTTTTCGGCAACCACTATCAGAGTGTGCCAGCGGCCTGGCACGTTCTGCTAGGCCTTGAGGGATTGGGCTGGGACGTGCCGGGAAAGAAACTCTCACTTCGTCCGATCCTGCCGACATTCCTCCATGGCAGGCTCCGGACGTTCCTGCCAGGTGCCGTCACCTGGGGCGGACTTGACTACTCGCTTGTCGAAGAGGATTGCTGTCAGAAATTCATCCTTTCCTTCGAGCGACCTTTCGAGTTGGAGTATCTCAGGCTCCGCAATTCGGGAGAACCAAGCGTCTCGGCCACGCGCGATGGCAGCGCTGTGCCGTGTTCCCTCCGCGTGGTGGATGCGTCCGAGTACGAGGTTCGGTTCACGCCGCCATTGCACCTCGACACGAGGCCACTGGAGATTCGCATCGGGCGCAAATGATGCCTTGCCTCTTTCCCATTCATCGGTTGCCGAGGTCCCCGTTGAGGCGGCAGGCATGGCCCGGCTTTGTGGTTAGATCGACCGCCTTGTCCTGGTAGAAGACCCGGCATGCACCGCCTTGTTTCGAGCGAAGGGTCGCCTCGGTCAGTTTGCCGTCGCGCCAGGCGACGTCCACCTCGAAGCCGCCGCGGGCGCACAGGCCCCTGACACTTCCTGCCAGCCACGCCGCGGGCAACGCGGGGAGAAGCTGAATGGCGGCCGTGTCGCTCGTGCCGCCGGTGAGTATGCCACGGGAGTCATCCAGCGCCGATTCGCCCGCGGCCCTGGACTGCAGCAACATCTCGCCGATGCCCGCACAGCCGCCGAGGTTGCCGTCGATCTGGAACGGCGGGCCGTTGTCTAACATGTTCGGCAGGGTGCTGCCCTTGATCAGACCCTCGACCATGGCCAAGGCATGATCGCCCTCTAGCAGGCGAGCCCAGAGTCCGACCTTCCAAGCCTTGCTCCAGCCCATGCCGCCGTCGCCGCGCAGGTCGAGCGACTTGCGCACGGCCGCGGCAAACCTCGGCGTCTCGTGCGGGGTGATGCGCTGGCCGGGCATCACCGCGTAGAGGTGCGAGACGTGGCGGTGATTGCGTTCCGGTGCCTGCATGTCCCAGTCGCCGATCCATTCCTGCAACTGGCCCGCTTTGCCGATTTGCAGCGGCGGCAGGCGTCGCCGCGCCGCGCTCACTTGCTCGCGAAACTCCTGGTCCACGCCAAGGATGTTAGAAGCAGCGATGCAGCGGTCGAACAGATCGCCGATCAACTCAAGGTCGAGCGTGGCGGCATAGGTGAAACGGACGCCCGCGCCGTTGGGCAGCTTGTACGTATTCTCCGGGGAATACGACGGATTGGTCACCAACGCCCCGGGGAAAGCCGTGCCCGCCGGTGCCTCGGTTAGAAAATCCAGCACGAACTGCGCGGCGTCCTTCATCGCCGGATATACCCGCTGCCGGAGAAACACCTTGTCGCCCGAAAATGCATAGTGCTCCCAAAAATGTTGGACCAACCACACTCCACCCATCGGCCACACGCCTTGCACGCCATCCACCGGGGCGGTGCCGCGCCACAGGTCGGTGTTGTGGTGAACCACAAAGCCGCGGCAGTTATACCAATCCTTGGCGGTCTTTCTTCCCGCCACGCGCAGGTCGTCAATGAGGTCGAAGAGCGGTTGGTGGCATTCCGCCAGGTTGGCGGTCTCCGCCGCCCAGTAATTCATCTCGACGTTGATGTTGCAGGTCCATTTGCTGCTCCACGACGGCCACAGCTCGTGATTCCAGATGCCTTGCAGGTTCGCAGGCTGGCCGCCCGGTCGGGACGACGCCAATAGCAAGTAGCGGCCGAATTGATAGTACAACGCCACCAGCGCCGGATCGCCGGCCTGGGTGAAGCCGGCGATGCGCCGGTCGGTCGGCAGCGCCGCAGCCGGACTCGTGCCCAAGTCCATTGTCACCCGCCGGAACAGGAGTTGGTAATCAGTTAGGTGATTTTGCTGCAGTTGCGCGAATGACTTGCCGCAAACCGCGGCCATCTGTCGTTCGACCAACACCTGAGGATCCGCACTGACGTCGTGATAATTCTTGAAGCTTGTCGCTGCGCAGAAAACCAGGGTGGCGCTGGTGGCGTCGCGCACCCTGACTTTGCCAGCCTCGCCCTCAATGGTGCCGCCTTCTAGCAACACCCGCACCCGTGCCTCGAACTTGAGCCCGGGTTGCTCCCAGCCGGCACTCCAATTCTCCGAGCCAGCGCGCGGCGGCAACTGCCCGGCCAGCCGCAGGGTGTCCTTGCCCGCCACCTGTGTTAGAACGGCGGGATGCGGCGTATCCAGCCCCACTTCAAAGGCAAGCTGGCCGGACTTGCTGCTGCTCAGGCGCACGACCATGGCTTGGTCGGGAAACGACACAAACACCTCGCGCTTGAACTCCACCTCTCCTATCCGATAGGTGGTGGTCGCGATCGCCCGGTCCAGATCGAGGCCGCGCACATAGTTCTCCACCTTGTCGTGTCCGGGAAAACGCAGGCGCAGGTCTCCCAACGGCTGGTATGGCAGTTGATAGGGTGGCTTGCCTAACATTTGTCCGCCCAGGTTCTCAGCTTCCGGGATTTTGCCGGCGAAGATGAGGCGGCGCACTTCGGCCAGATGCTTGCCGGCCTCGGGGTTGGCATAATCGTGCGGGAGGCCGCCCCACAGGGTGCATTCGTTCAATTGCAGACGCTCCTCGCCAATCCCACCGAAAACCATGGCCCCCAGGCGTCCGTTGCCCACTGGCAGGGCCTCATTCCAATTGGCCGCAGGCTTGACGTACCAGAGTGTCAGCGGAGACGCCTGCGGCGCCTGAGCGGCGGCAGCCAGAGATGTTAGAGCGACGCCCGCGAACAACGCGCTTCCGGTGCTTCTCAAACAATTGCGGATTTGTTCTTGAGTCATCGATGGTGCATAACGTCACCCGATGCTTCGATTCTTTCAGCGACATCAGAGCCTCGCTCCGTAGCCGCGTTGGTCACAACCCGTTGGGGAGCAAAGCCGTCCCGGCTGTGAGGGAAGACAGGCGTCCTCGCCTGTCGTTGGGATCGCGTTTCAATGGCGGCGCTGTGGCGCAGCAGCCGGGACGGCTGTTGTCCCTAACAGGCGGAGACGCCCGTTCTCCTTGTCATCTCACCAGGCATCGCTGCGGAAGGGTCCCGCTGGAAGCCCTTCGCGATTATATAGATTGGCACCATCCGGATTCATCTCAAAGGCATAGCGTACCGCGACGGGTACCTTCACGTCGGGCGAGGAAACGATGAGCGTGTTCTTGTCGATCACCGCGTCGGCCCAGAACCATTTCCTGTCGGCCCCGGCGATGGCGATGCGAGTGAGTTTGTCGCCTTTGGTTTCGACGACCGCTCCCCTGCCCTCTTTCTTGCCGAGCATCAGCCCGGAGTCGGCATGGTCGAACTCCACCCGCGCCTTGTCCCCTTCGATCATGAGCGCCTCGAACAAGGGCCCGGAAACTTCCAGGTCCTTTTGGCCGTAGTCGCGATTCAACGCCCACCGGGCCAGGCGCAGGCCTACATCGAACTTGTTGACGGGATGAATGTTGCCGGACTGGGCGAGCGGAACGGTATCGATGATGACCGCCATGCCGGTGTTAGGAATGGTCAGCGCCTTGGTTTGGGCCTCGCGCAGTTTGGCCCAGCCGTTGCCGCCGGCGGGATCCGTCAAGGGTGCTTGGAAATTGGCGAGCTGCACATAATAGAACGGGAAATTCCCCTGCCCCCACTGCTTGCGCCAGCCGCCGATCAAGGCACGCATCTTTTCGTAGTACGTTTCGCCCTCACTGCCGTTGGCTTCACCCTGATACCACAGCGCACCCTTGATCGGGAGTTTAACTAACGGATGGATCATCGCGTTGTACAGGCCGTTCTTGTCGGGCTTGGCGTCCGGCGCGACGGGTTCCTCGCCAACCGTCCACGGCTCGATCCTGGTGCCGCCCCAATTGGTATCGATGATGCCAATGGGGACGCCGGTTTTCTGCAAGATCTCGCGGGCGAAATAAAATCCCACCGCGGTGAATCCCGGCGCGGTCTCCGGCGAGCACACCTGCCACGGCGCGGCGGTCGCGGCGTCGCTTTCCGGCTGGCCGGACTTCACCTTGGCGATCTTGATGCGGCGGATTTTCGGCAGGTCGGCGGCCTTGATGTCGTCGGCGGCCCCCAGACACGGTTTCAAGGACAACTCCATGTTGGATTGGCCGGAACACACCCAGATGTCGCCGACCAGGATGTTTTTCAGAGTCAGGGTGTTGTTGCCCTGCACCGTGAGTTCCAAATTCTCGCCGCTCTTGATGGCCGGCAGTTCCATCGTCCACTCGCCCTTGTCGTTGGCCTTGGTCGCCACAGTAGTCCCCTTCAATGCCACACTCACCGCCTCGTCGGCATCCGCCCAACCCCACACCCGCACCGGCAGGTCGCGTTGCAGCATCATGTTGTCTGTGAAAAATTTCGGCAGGCGCACGTCCGCCATGGCGGGCATGGCACTGGCGATGATGGGAACTAACAGAATCAGGCGGGTCTTGCGACTGCGGCGGACGGGACGGTGTGTGTTCATGACTGATGGGTGGGCCAGCTTCGCTCCGGCATGGCCGTGGCGTCTGTATCGGATGATCGGTGGAATTTGTCAAGTCTTCACAGCGGCCGCGCGATTTCCGATTCCCGGCAAACGGGATTGCGGCGGTCTGCGAGCGTCTAGGTATTGTGGCTGCCGCGTCCCGCGGCAGGCCGTACTGGCGGCGTCTCGCCGCCAATCGGAAAAGTTGTGCTTGAACCCAATGCGACTTGCGGCGGTGTGTGACCGTCGCAGCGCATGCTAAAGCGCTTCTCTTTGGCGGCGACGCTCACAGAGCGCCGCTACAATCCGACCCATGGCGTAGCCGGCCCCGTCCGATCCGTCTGTCGCCTCACTTGGCCTTGAGTTCGAACCAGCGGATGGAAATCCCGCGCTCCATCGGTGCAGAGATGCTGAAAGTCTGCGGGCCCTTGTCGAGTTTCACCTCCACCGGCTCGGTGGTGGTCCACAGGCCATTGGTGTTAGGAATCTTGACCGTCGCCAGCTTGTTGGCTCCGGCGCTGATATCCACCATCTGGTCCACGTTGACGACCGCCACTCGCACCACGAATTCGTAGGTTCCCGCCTTGGGCACGTCGATCGCGTAGTCCACCCGACTGCTGGTCATGTTGCGTTGGAAATACACCTGCTTGCCGCCCGTAAAACAATCCATCACGATCACCACACCCTTTTGCTCTGCGGGAAAGGCGGCCTCGGCGGAACTGCTAGAGAATGCCTCCGCCTCGACATGCAGGGTGCCGGGCACCACCGGGAACGGCGCTTCCGCCATCGTGGGTGCCGCCACCGGGGCCGGCGTGGGTGCCAGCGCGGGCGCGGACTCGCGGATCTTGTTAGCCACCGCACGCACCGCCGCCGCCGCATCCTTCGCGGTTAGAGTGGAAGCCAGCCAGCGCAAATGTTCGATCTGTGAGAATTCCGCAACATGCGAGCGCTCGGCCATCGCCTCCAAAAACACCGGGCCCGAGGTTCCGTCCAGCCGCGATACTTCCCAGCCGCGGCCTTGCAGGACTTTCCAGGCACTGCCGGGCTGCGGTTGAATTTCCGGATAGGCCGATTTCGCCGCGATGCAAGCATGCGCCGGTTGCCCGACCCCGATGGCCGGAATTCCGAACGCCTGACAAATGAACACGCCCCATGACGAGCGCGGACCACACTTACCCCCGCCGGACAGCACGTTCTTGAAGCTGGAGTTGAACTCAATCGGCGAGTTGCGCCGCCACACCTCGCTCGTCGAGTTGACCACCTGCTCGTTTTTCCGCAGGTCGGGCCGCCAGGTGTTGATCATCTCCCGCCCCCACGCCAGATCCGCGTCGGACGCACACGACGACACCACGTGCTGGTATTCCCAGACCGTTAGATTGTCGAAGCTCGGAAACAACTCCTTGTTCTGGTGGGCCTTCTTGAAATGCAAATAGCGGCCGACCGGTTCGGCTGGGTGCTCGTTTTGGCCGCCGGCGCCGCGGTTGCCGGTGCCGGGCGGACGGATCGCCGTGGCAATCGCCAGCCGCTGATAGATGCCGGCCTTGGCGTCCGGATCGGCCTTGAGGATTTCCATCCACAGCTCCAGCGCGCCAACCGACAGCCGGTAGCTGTTGTCGTCCCTGGCCGCAATCGGCGTGGGGCCGACAGCTTCCAATAACAAATCCATGACCTGCGTGCTCTTGAGCAACCCGCCCAAAAACTCCGCATTGGCGGCGTCGGCTTTGGCAAAGGCGCCGGCCTCCTTGGCCCCAAGCTTCGCAATCAACTGCCGTTGGTCCAGCGCGTTGACAAAGGTCGGTTCTTTCAGCAACGCCTTGAGCGACGCCTCCGAAATCTGACCCGCGTCAGCCGGCACCCGCGTGCTCAGCCAGCTTGAGATGTTAGAGAAGTAGCCGCTGACATCTCCGGTCTTGAGCGCCGTATCCAGTTCCGTGGCATTGGGTTCCCAAGCCTCGGCGCTGCCCAGCGGCAGCAACGATAACCCGCAAACTGCCAGCCAGCGGGTGGCCCGGGCCATTAGGGGCTTATGGGAGATATCGGATGAATGGGACGAATGGGTGGTCATGCTTGTTCCTTGGTTTGATTGGGTTTGTGCAACGCTCGCCGTCCGCGCAAGCGCCGACGCGCACCGTTCGCCCCGCCTCATACGCCGCCCAGCCCGCCTCCTTTTCAACAATCTTCCGCCGCTGGTGGCTGCCGCGTCCCGCGGCAGGCCGTCCTGGCGGCGTCTCGCCGCCAGGACTCCGCCCAAGGCAACCAGAGCATACCTACACAACAGGTGTCCCCCTCCC
>Ga0118677_10006719_pt1 | contig 19320 bp, 17 predicted proteins | sample AliMusrvi5mmetaG_FD_86154 | JGI IMG/M metagenome (GOLD analysis project Ga0118677, IMG submission 86154)
CCGTCGCTGACATAGGGACCATAACGGCCCTTCAGCACCTTGATCGCGACGCCGTCGGCGCCGGCGCCCAATTCTTTCAGAACTTCGGGCCCGCGCCGTCCGCCCTTGGCTTTTTTCTCGGCCAGGATGGTGACGGCATGGTTGATGCCGATATTGAAAACGTCTTCGGGCGTTTCCAGCGACGCATATTTGCCGTCATGGGCGACATAGGGCCCGAAGCGGCCGAAATTCGCCGTGATCATCTTGCCGTCTTCGGGATGCGCGCCCACTTCGCGCGGCAGCGACAGCAGCTTCACTGCCATCGCCAAATCCACTTCGGCGGGATCGGTGCCCTTGGGCAAGCCGCTGCGCTTGGGCTTCTTGTCTTCACCCAATTGCACATAAGGCCCGAAACGGCCCGAGCGCAACGTCACCATGGTCTCGGTATCGGGGAACAAGCCCAACTCGCGCGGACCGGCATCGCCTTCGCCCGGCTTCGCGCCGATCTGGCGGGTGAATTTGCATTCCGGATAGCTGGTGCAGCCGACAAAGGCGCCGAAGCGGCCCAGCTTCAAATTCAAGGTGCCTTTTTCGCAGGATGGGCATTTGCGCGGATCAATGCCCGGTTCGCCCATCGGGAAGATGTAGGAGCCCAACACCGAATCCAGCTCGTCAATCACCTGGCGGATCTTGAGATCCTTGGTGCCGCCGACCGCTTCCGAGAAGCCGGTCCAGAAATCGCGTAGTAGTTCCTTGTAGTCCAGCTCGCCAGCCGAAACCTTGTCGAGCTGTTCTTCCAGGTCGGCGGTAAAGTCATACTCGACATAGCGCTTGAAGAAGCTCTGCAGGAATGTGGTGACCAGCCGGCCCTTGTCTTCGGGATAAAAACGCCCGCGATCCTGCCGCACATAGGCGCGATCACGCAGGGTCGAAAGAATGGTGGCATAGGTCGAAGGCCGGCCGATGCCCAGCTCTTCCAGTTTTTTGACCAGGCTGGCTTCGGAATAGCGTGGCTTGGGTTCGGTAAAATGCTGCGCCGAAGTGACATTCTGCGCCTTGGCGGCATCGCCCGCCGCGACCTTGGGCAGCTTGGAGCCCTCTTCGTCCGAGCTTTCGTCCTGGCCTTCCTGGTACAGGGTCAAAAATCCGTCGAACAGGGTGACGGTGCCGGTGGCACGCAGGGTGATCTTCTTGTCGGCGGATATCACATCCACCGTGGTGCGTTCCTGCTCAGCGCTTTCCATCTGGCTGGCGACGGCGCGCTTCCACACCAGTTCATAAAGCCGGGCGGCATCGGCATCGAGATATTTGGCCACTTCTTCCGGCGTGCGCGCGAAGCTGGTGGGGCGCACCGCTTCATGCGCTTCCTGGGCGTTCTTGGCCTTGCTGGTATAGACCCGCGCCGAAGGCGGCACATAGCGGGCGCCATATTTCTGGCCGATCACCTGGCGCGCCTCGGCGATGGCTTCCGGCACCATGATGATGCCGTCGGTACGCATATAAGTGATGAGGCCGGTGGCCTCGCCGCCGATCTCCACGCCTTCATACAATCCCTGCGCCACCTGCATGGTGCGCTTGGCATTGAAGCCCAGCTTGCGCGAAGCTTCCTGCTGCAAGGTCGAAGTGATGAAGGGCGGTTGCGGATTGCGTTTGACCGGCGTGGCTTCAACGCTGCCGATGGTGAAACTCTGTGCCTTGATCGACTCGACCGCCTTGGTGGCGTGGGCCTCTTTGGTCAGCGAAAGCTTTTCCAGCTTCTTGCCATCCAGCTGGATCAGCCGCGCCGGGAAGGTGCCCGCGCTGGCTTCGACATCGGTTTCGATGCTCCAATATTCCTGAGGCTTGAAGGCCTCGATCTCGACTTCGCGTTCCACCACCAGGCGCAGCGCCACCGATTGCACACGGCCCGCCGAGCGCGCGCCCGGCAATTTGCGCCACAGCACCGGCGACAGCGTAAAGCCGACCAGATAGTCCAAAGCGCGGCGCGCCAGATAGGCGTCCACGAGTTCCTGGTTGATCTGGCGGGGATGGGCAATGGCTTCGAGGATTGCCGATTTGGTGACGGCGTTGAACACCACCCGCTCGACCGGCATCTTCAGGGCATGCTTTTCCTGCAGCACTTGCAGGATGTGCCAGCTGATGGCTTCGCCTTCGCGATCCGGGTCGGTTGCCAGGATCAACTTGTCGGCGCCTTTCACGGCGCTGGCGATGTCCTTCATTTTCGACTGGGCGCGGGCGTCAATCTCCCAGACCATCGAGAAATCGTCATCCGGCTTCACCGACCCGTCCTTGGAAGGCAGGTCGCGGATATGGCCGAAGCTGGCCAGCACTTTGTAGCCGGAGCCGAGATACTTATTGATGGTCTTGGCTTTTGCGGGGGATTCGACGACGAGGACGTTCATGCCGGGCTTATTTACCTGGGTTCTTGGGGGGAATTTGGGGCACTTATCTGGGGCTGGCTGGGTCCTGCGACAAGACCGGGCCGGAAAATGGGGCTTTTCCGGCGCGGCGGGCGGGACACTGATAGAAGCCGAACGCGCCTGTCAACGCTGGGTGCTCCCGGAGTATGCAACTTAAGATAGAATTTTAGCCGAAATACCGCAATTTCGTAACTTCAAGCTGTATCCAAAAGCCGGGAGTTAAGCGGGAAATTCTCAGTTCATGGACCAGGACACGAGATTTCCTGGATGGCGGTGGCAGCGCCCCGCCAGTTCCAGCTCCAGCAGCACGGTCAAAACCACCCCGGCCGGGGCGCCGGTCAGACGAATCAGCTCATCCACCGGAACCGGGGCAGGGCTGAGCGCCTCTTCCACCGCCCGCCGCACTCGGTCGGCTTCGGCCTCCAGCGCGGCCCCATCGGGCAGGATGTCCGGGCCGCGGGTTTCCGGCTCCCGGAAGTCGCCGCCCAGCATGGGCGCGAGCACCGCCAGCACATCTTCGGCGCTTTCGGTGAGGGTGGCGCCTTCACGGATCAGGCGGTTGGCGCCTTTGGCGCGCGGATCCAGCGGCGAACCGGGCACCGCGAAAATCTCGCGGCCCTGTTCCAGGGCATATTGCGCTGTGATTAGTGAGCCGGAGCGCTCCGCTGCTTCCACCACCACCAGTCCACGGCTTAGGCCCGAGATCAGCCGGTTGCGGCGGGGGAAATGCCGCGCCTGCGGCTGCTCGCCCAGCCGCATTTCCGAAATGACGGCGCCCTGTTCACGAATGGCGTCATAGAGCTTCTGGTTCTCCGGCGGATAAACCACATCTACGCCGCCCGCCAGCACCGCCACGGTGCCGGTGGCCAGCGCGCCTTCATGCGCCGCCGCGTCAATGCCCCGCGCCATGCCGGATACCACCGCCAGATTGGACGCCGCCAATTCCTGCGCCATGACAAAAGCAAATTTGCGCGCCAGGGCCGAGGCGTTGCGCGCGCCCACGATTGCCACCATTTCGCGTTTCAACAGATGCACGCTGCCTAGCACGGCAATTACGGGCGGCGGCGGCTCCAGCGCCGCCAGCCCTTGCGGATAATCCGGCTCGCAGACTGCGATCATCCGGCCGCCCAGTTTGGTGAGCCCATCCAATTCCCGCGTGCTGTCCTCTTCCGGCGGCAAAATGAAATGTTTGCCGCCGCCGCGCGCCGCCATGCGCGGCAGTTCCGCCAGTGCCGCGCTCGCGCTGCCGAAGCGCGCGATCAGGCCGGCAAAGGTTACCGGACCGACTTGCTCGGTGCGCGCCAGTCTCAGCCAGTCGCGCCGTTCAGAGTCCTCAAGCGCCCGCACCGTCCGCCCCGATTTTTTTGCGACCGACACGCGGTTCTTCCCCGCGTATCAGGCGGCGGATATTGGCGCGATGCGCAATGAAGACGAGAATGGCGAGCGCGATGGCCAGTATTGTTTCATGCGGCGTGGCGAACAGGATCATGCAAACCGGCACCGCCACAGCCGTGGCCAGCGCCGACAGGGACGAAATGCGAAAACCGGCGAACACGACAAGCCATGTCGCCATTCCTACCAGCGCCATGGGCCAATTGACCGCCAACAAAATTCCAAGCGACACCGCGATGCCCTTGCCACCTTTGAACCGGAGCCATACGGGATAAAGGTGCCCAAGAAATGCCGCGAATGCTGCCAGCAGTGAGGCGTCGGTTCCGAACAAATAGCGCATCAACAAAACCGCAAACACGCCCTTACCCGCGTCGAACAAAAGCGTCAGCGCCGCCGCCCATTTTTTGCCGGTGCGCAGCACATTGGTGGCGCCAATACTGCCAGAGCCAATCTTGCGCACATCGCCCGCGCCCGACAGGAAAGCAAACAACAGACCGAAGGGGATTGAGCCCAGCAGATAGCCCAGCGCCAGGGCGGTAAGCGCGGTGGTGATGGGCAGGGTCGCGATCATGGCGGGAAAGATGACAGGCTTTGTGCCACCTGTCATGCATCCTCCCTCGCGCTGACGCGCTCGGCGAGGGGCAAGCTTTTCTAAGCTCGCAGGGCTCGCCAAGAAAAGCTAAGCCAAATCTATCGGGAGAAAACGCACTCACCGCCGACAAATGTCATCTGCGCTCGGCCCTGGAATTTGCGACCTTCAAAGGCGGTGTTGTGCGCCCGCGAATGCAGCGCGCGCTCATCCAGCACAAATGGCTCGCCGGCATCCAGCAACACCAGATCGGCAGCCGCGCCCTTTGCCAGGGTCCCGGCACTCAGCCCCATGATCTGAGCAGGTGCCCAGGTCAGTGCCTTCAGGATATGGCTGATGCTCACATCGCCATCGTGATGCAGGCTCAAAGCTGCGGGCAGCAATGTTTCCAATCCCACACTGCCGAAGGCGGCAGCGCCAAAAGGCTGACGTTTGGTATCGGCGCCCTGCGGTTCGTGGCTGGAGACAATCACATCAATCACGCCTGATGCCACGCCTTCGACCATCGCCGCGCGGTCGGCTTCGCAGCGCAGCGGCGGCTTGACCTTGCGGAAGGTGTAATAGGAGCCGACATCCAGTTCGTTCAGCATCAGATGATGCGCCGCCACTCCGCAAGTGATCGGCAGGCCCCGCGCCTTGGCGCTTGCAATCGCTTCCAGTGCCGCGCGGGTGGAAATCTGCCCGAAGTGATAACGCGCGCCTGTCAGCTCCACCAACCGGATATCGCGCTCGACAATGATCGCCTCGGCCAGGGCTGGTGCGGCCGGCAGTCCCATCCGCGTGGCGAACTCGCCTTCGGTCATGGCGGCGCCTTCGCTCAAATCCGGATCTTCCGCATGCCCCACCACCAGCGCGCCGAAGGTGGCTGCATAAGACAGCGCCCGCCGCATCACCCGCGCATTGGCGACGGTACGGTCGCCATCGGTAAAGGCCACCGCGCCCGCTTCCATCAGCATGCCGATTTCGGTCATGGTCTCGCCCGCCAGCCGGCGCGTCAGCGCCGCCATTGGCGCCACCCGCACTTTGGCGGTGGCGGCCGCACGGCGCTTGATGAAATCCACCAGCGATGGCTCGTCAATCACCGGATCGGTGTTGGGCATGGTGACAATGGTGGTGACGCCGCCCGCCGCTGCCGCCTCGCTGGCCGACTGCAGGCTTTCGCGATGCTCGCTGCCCGGCTCGCCGGTAAAGACGCGGCAATCAATCAACCCCGGCGCTAATATCAGCCCGCGGCAATCCATGATCTCGGGATCATTCTTGTCGGCATCGTTGAACAGCCGTGGCCCGATATCGGCGATCTTGCCATTCTCGACCAGCAGCCCGCCCTTGGTGTCCAGCCCGGACGCCGGATCAATCAGCCGCGCATTGCGGAACGCAATTCTTTTCCCGTTCATGCCAGCCCCCTTGCGAGAGCATCCAGCACCGCCATGCGAATGGCGACGCCCATCTCGACCTGTTCGGAAATCAAACTCACATCCAGGTCATCGGCGATGTCGGAAGAAATTTCCACGCCCCGGTTCATCGGCCCCGGATGCATGACCAGCGCGCCCGGCCTGGCATAGCCCAGCTTGTCGCGGTCCAGCCCATAGAATCGGAAATATTCCCGCGCCGAAGGCACAAAGGCTCCCGTCATCCGCTCCAGCTGCAACCGCAGCATCATTACAATATCGGCGCCGGCCAGCCCGGCCTTCATGTCGGTGAAAACCTCCACGCCAAAGCGCTCGACATCGCAGGGCAGCAAAGTCCGGGGCGCCACCAGCCGCACGCGCGCGCCCATCAGCCCCAGCAACCGGATATTCGACCGCGCCACTCGCGAATGCAGAATGTCGCCGCAGATCGCCACGGTGAGATTTTCAATTCCCCCACGCCGCCGCCTTATGGTCAGCGCATCGAGCAAGGCCTGGGTGGGATGCTCATGCTGCCCGTCTCCGGCATTGACCACGCTGCAATCCAGCTTGCGCGACAGCAACTCCGCCGCGCCGCTGTCATGGTGGCGCACCACCAGAATATCAGGCCGCATCGCGTTCAAGGTGCTGGCCGTATCAATCAAGGTCTCGCCCTTGGACACCGACGAGGTCTTGACGCTCATGTTCAGCACATCGGCGCCCATCCGCTTGCCCGCCAGCTCGAACGAGCTTTGCGTGCGGGTCGAAGCTTCAAAGAACAGATTGATCAGGGTGCGCCCCTTGAGCAGGGCGCTTTTCTTCTCGCCGCTGCGGTTCAGCGCGACATAAGTCTCGGCCAAATCCAGCAAAGCGGTGACTTCCGGCGCGGAAATTCCTTCGATCCCAAGCAGATGGCTTGATTTCAGGATCGCTGTAGCGTTCGCGGATGTCATTAAAGTGGGCCTTATAGAGGTGGAACCCCGCTCCGGCAAGCGGACTTTGGCAACGCGGTTAAGCCGCCATGTCCTCCAATGTACGCCCCGCCGGTTCGGGCAGGAACAGGATGGCCACCAGAGTTATGGGGATAGTGCAAAGAAGTGTCTGGATCGCCGGGCCATGGCTGTGGAAATGGTCGAACAGCCGCCCTTCCAGGGTCAGGCTCACCGCCCCCATGCCGATATAGACGACGTAGCGCAGCCCCGAAACCGTGGCGCGGTAATGGGTCGGCACGATCTCCAGGGCGAAGCCCGATATCATCGCCTCGCCGCAGAAAAACCCGAAGAAGGACAGGATCCACAATTCCGGCATCCAGATCGCGCGGGCGCCGCTGTAGAAAAGATAGAAACTGAGGCCCGCGATGATGGCGATGGCAAAGGTGACCGGCTTGCGCCCCACCCGATCCGAAAGCCGCCCCGCCAGGATCGCCAGCCCCAGCCCGACAAAACCGCCCGGCACGAACAGCAGGGTCACACTGCCAGGGGAGTAGTGATAAACATCCTGCAGATATTTGGACGACAGAACACTGGCAGGCCCCAGCGCAAAACCGAACGCCGCCGCGGCGATCACAATGGTCACGATGCGCCCGGGATATTGCCGCGCCATCTCGCGCAGCAGCGCCATGGCGGTGGTGGTCCGGGTGGAAAAAGTCTGCAATCCCGTTTGCGCCACAAAGCGCCGCGTCTCCGGCAAGTTGCGGCGCAGATAGGCCACCAGGAATATCGGCAGCGCGCCGATGACATAGATCGCCCGCCAGCCATAGGGCAGGAAATTCACCAGCGCGAAGATCAGCGACGCCAATCCCGCGCCGGTATAATCCATGGCGCTGAGGGTGCCATTGGCCCAACCGCGCGCACTGGCCGCCACTTCTTCGGCAATCACCACAAAGCACAGCATCTCTTCGGCATAGCCAAAGACGCGGGTGAGAAACTGCGCCGCCACGAACTGCCCGTAAGTTGTGGTCGCGGCCGTCAGCAGGGTGAAGACTGCCTGGCCCAGAATGGTGACCAGCAACAGCCGCCGCCGTCCCACCAAATCCGCCGACGCCGCCACCAGAAGCGCCACCAGCGCCGCCACCCGAAAATAGGCCACCGTCACACCGACCATATTCTCCGGAATGGAAAGGCTTGCCTGAATCTGCGGAATGGCCAGGCCGAAAATATTCTGGTCGAAACCGGCAAACAGGGCCGCCGCGCCCACCAGCAGGAAAATTCGCTCCTGCCGCCACGCCATCGGAACCGGTGGCCGCAGCCCGGGGGGCAGCCAGAGGAACCGCGCGGGGGCGTTGTCATCTCTCATCGCCTGAGCCGGTCGAGTGCGATCTGCAGGATGTAAGCCGCGGCCATCTTGTCCACCACTTCGCCGCGCCTTTTGCGCGAGGTATCGGCCTCGATGAGCGTGCGGGTCACCGCGCTGGTGGAAAGCCGCTCATCCTGGAATACGAGGGGCAGGGGGCTGTGTTTCACCCAGTTGCGGCCAAAGGCCCGTGCCGATTGGGCCGAGGGACCATCCGTCCCATCCATGTTCAGGGGCAGGCCCACCACCAGGCCGCCGACCCCCTGCTCACTTATTATAATGTCCAGCCGGGCGGCGTCGGCGGCGAATTTGCCCCGTTTCAGGGTCTGCATCGGGGTGGCGACGGTCAGCAGCCGGTCCGACAGGGCCAGCCCAATGGTCTTTTCCCCCAGGTCCAGCCCCAGCAGGCGCAGCCCCGGTTCAAGGCTCAAAGCGGCCATGTCCATTACCGCCATGAAAATCCGCCCTTTTCCTTGCCAGTGCCGCTCCTGATTGCTAGCAAGTTCGCGTCTTTCTTACAAAGCAGGAAGCTTACATGTCCGTCGATAAGGACACTGTGCGACGCATCGCCAAACTGGCCCGCCTTGCCGTGCCCGATGAAAATCTGGCGCCAATGGCCGACGCCCTGAACGGCATTTTCAACTGGGTTGAGATGCTCAATGAAGTGAATGTCGAGGGCGTGCCCGCCATGACCTCCGTGGTCGCCCAGAAGCTGAAATGGCGTGCCGATATGGTGACTGATGGCGGCAATGCCGAAGCCTTGATGGCGAATGCCCCTGACCATGAAGGCACCTTCTTTGTCGTGCCCAAGGTGGTGGAATAATGTCCACGTCTTTCACGCTGGCCCAGGCGCGCGACGCCCTGAAGGCCAAGAAGATTTCCTCCAAAGAACTGACCCAGTCCTTCGTCACGGCAATTGAGCAGGGCCGCCCCCTCAACGCCTACGTTACCGAGACCCCCGAAAAAGCGCTGGCGATGGCCGCCGCCTCCGATGCCAAATTGGCCAAGGGCGAAGGCGGCGCACTGGAAGGCCTGCCGCTGGCGATCAAGGACCTGTTCTGCACCAAAGGCACGCTGACAACAGCGGGCAGCAATATTCTCGGCAATTTCGTGCCGCCTTACGAATCCACCGTGACGCAGAATCTGTGGAATGCCGGCGCCGTGATGCTGGGCAAGACGAACATGGATGAATTCGCCATGGGCTCGTCCAATGAGACTTCGGTCCATGGCCCGGTGTTCAATCCCTGGCGCGCCCGCAACTCCAACGCCAATCTGGTGCCGGGCGGTTCGTCCGGCGGCTCGTCCGCCGCCGTCGCGGCCGATCTGTGCCTGGCCGCCACCGGCACCGACACCGGTGGTTCGATCCGCCAGCCCGCCGCCGTCACCGGCACTGTCGGCCTGAAGCCGACTTATGGCCGCTGTTCGCGCTGGGGCATCGTCGCCTTCGCCTCGTCGCTGGATCAGGCCGGCCCCATGACCAAGACGGTGCGCGACGCCGCCATCCTGCTGGGCAGCATGGCCAGCGTGGACCCGAAGGATTCCACCAGCGTGGATGTGCCGGTGCCCGATTATGAAAAGCTGCTGGAAGGTGGCATCAAGGGCCTCAAGGTCGGCATTCCCAAGGAATACCGCATGGACGGCGCCCCGCCGGAAATCGCGGCGCTGTGGGACAAGGGCGCCGATTGGCTGAAGGCCCAGGGCGCTGAGATCATCGAAGTCTCGCTGCCCCACACCAAATACGCGCTGCCGACTTATTATATCGTCGCGCCGGCGGAATGTTCCTCCAATCTGGCGCGCTATGACGGCGTGCGCTTTGGCCGCCGCGCGCCAGATGCCCGCGACATCACAGACTTGTATGAGAAAAGCCGCGTCGCTGGTTTCGGGGCCGAAGTTCAGCGCCGCATCCTGATCGGCACATATGTTCTGTCGTCGGGCTATTACGACGCCTATTACGCCCGCGCCCAGAAGCTGCGCACCCTGATCGCGCGCGACTTCACCCAGGCGTATGAGAAATGTGACGTGCTGCTCACCCCGGCGACGCCGGGTCCGGCCTTTGCGGTGGGCGACAAGAGCGATGATCCCGTCGCCATGTATCTCAATGACGTCTTCACCGTCACCGTCAATCTGGCCGGGCTGCCCGGCATGGCCGTGCCAGCGGGCCTCAGCGAAACCGGCCTGCCGTTGGGCTTGCAGTTGATCGGCAAGGCGTTCGACGAAGCCACGGTGCTGCGCGCCGGGCTCGCCATCGAACAGGCCGCTGGCTTTACCCACAAACCCGCCAACTGGTGGAAGGTCTGATGAACGCCCCCGCTGCGAACAAATTCATCAAGGGTCAGACCGGCGATTGGGAAATCGTCATCGGGCTGGAAGTCCATGCCCAGGTCCTCTCGAAATCCAAGCTCTTCTCCGGTGCCTCGACCGAATTCGGCGCTGAGCCGAACAACCAGGTCAGTTTCGTGGATGCCGGCATGCCCGGCATGCTGCCGGTGATCAATGAAAAATGCGTCGAGCAGGCGGTCCGCACCGGGTTGGGCCTCAAGGCCAAGATCAACCTGTCCAGCATCTTCGACCGCAAGAACTACTTCTATCCAGACCTGCCCCAGGGCTATCAGATCAGCCAATACAAGAACCCCATTGTGGGCGAGGGAGAGGTCTTTATCGACCTCAAGGACGGCAGCAATGTGCGCGTCGGCATCGAGCGGCTGCATCTGGAACAGGATGCCGGCAAAAGCCTGCATGACCAGAATCCCGACAGCTCCTATGTGGATTTGAACCGATCCGGCGTTGCTCTGATGGAGATTGTCTCCAAGCCGGACATGCGTTCCTCGGAAGAAGCCGCGGCTTTCCTGAAGAAACTGCGCGCCATCGTCCGCTATCTGGGCACCTGCGACGGCAACATGGACGAAGGCTCGATGCGGGCCGACGTCAATGTCTCGGTCCGCAAGCCGGGCGGCCCGCTGGGCACGCGCTGCGAGATCAAGAACGTCAATTCCATGCGCTTCGTGGCGCTGGCGGTGGAGTATGAAGCCCGCCGCCAGGTCGAAGTCATCGAGGGCGGCGGCGCCATCAAACAGGAAACCCGCCTGTTCGACAGCAAGCTGACTGAGACACGCTCCATGCGTTCCAAGGAAGAAGCGCATGATTACCGCTATTTCCCCGACCCCGACCTGCTGCCGCTGGTGCTGGACCCCGTCTGGGTTGCGGCAATCGAAAAATCCCTGCCCGAACTGCCGGATGACAAGCGCGCCCGCTTCATCGCGGCGGGCCTGTCGCCCTATGACGCCTCGGTTCTGACCGCCGAACGCGAGCTGGCCGACTATTATGAAGAGCTGGCCCGAGGGATGGACGCCAAGGCCGCCGCCAACTGGCTCAACAATGAGATATTGGGCCGGCTCAACCGCGATGGCCTGTCCATTACCGATGTGCCGGTGAGTGCGGCTGCGAACAACGCCATCGTGGCGATGATTTCCGACGGCACCATCTCGGGCAAAATCGCCAAGGACCTGCTCGACATCGTCTGGACCGAGGGCGGCGACCCCCGCACCGTGGTCGAAGCCCGGGGTTTGCGCCAGGTGACCGATACCGGCGCCATCGACGCCGCCATTGAAGCCGTGATCGCCGCCAATCCGCAAAAAGTGGAAGAGGTGAAGGCCAAGCCCAAGCTGGCCGCCTGGTTTGTCGGTCAGGTGATGAAGCAGACGGGCGGAAAAGCGAATCCGGGGGCGGTGAATGACGCTCTCAAAAAGCGACTCAATCTCCCCGACGAGGGGTGATTCGCACAAAATGCGCAAAACCGGCCAAATCACTGGCCAAATTCCGTTTTTTCGTCTGTGTACGGAATAGAAGATATAACCCAATGAAATAAAGGGTTATACGCATTTCGGCAAAAACGGCCATTTTTGAAAGTCAAGGAAGAGTTGCATTACCAAATGCAAGTTTTCATATTCATCTTGTTTTGGGGGGTGACCTCAGTCGCCTCAGACCAAACAAACACATGAGGAGTTGATCATGGCTGCCAAGAAAAAGGCCAAGAAGGTTGCGAAGAAGAAGACCGTGAAGAAGAAGAAGAAGAAGTAGTTTCTTCTCGGATCGTCTTTATGCCGGTCCAACGGTCACGGGCGCCCCTGATGTTCAGGACGTACCCGATGAACAAGGCAAAGGCCGCGGTCTCCGGAAGGATATCGCGGCCAAGCCCGTTCTGGGGCTTCCCGTTCTAGAGACATGGCAATCGGCTTGGCCTAGGTTGGCGGACCCCAAGCATCCATCGTCAGAGGCCTGCATGCCCAAGAAACCCGCCAAAACCTCCAAAGCTGTGAAGTCCGCGCCGTCGTCCAAGGCCCCCGCGATCGAGCTTTATTATTGGCCCACCCCCAACGGCCACAAGATCACCATCCTGCTGGAAGAACTGAAGCTCCCTTATGTCATCAAGCCGGTGAATATCGGCGCGGGTGAGCAGTTCGCCCCGGCTTTTCTCAAAATCTCGCCCAACAACCGCATGCCGGCGATCATTGACCCCAGGGGTCCGGGCAAAAAGCCCATCGCGATCTTCGAATCCGGCGCGATCATGCAGTATCTCGGCCGCAAGACCGGCCAGTTCTATCCTCAGGACGAACGCGCGCGGACCCAGGTGGAGGAATGGCTGTTCTGGCAGGTGGGCGGCCTGGGTCCCATGGCCGGTCAGGCCAATCACTTCCTGAATTATTCCAAGGAAGACATCACCTACGCCAAAAAGCGCTACACCGACGAAGTACACCGCCTGTTCGGGGTGATGAACAAGCGCCTGGCCACCCGCAAATACCTGGCCGGTGCCTATTCCATCGCCGACATGGCCTGCTTCAGCTGGGTCAAGTCCTCCACCCGTTTCCAGCCGCTGGAAGAATTCCCCGCTCTCGCCGCCTGGATGGAGCGCCTGGGCGCGCGCAAAGCGGTTCAGCGCGGCATGGCGGCGGGCGCCGAATTGCGCAAGCCGATGACGGACGCCGAAAAGAAAATTCTGTTCGGCCAGCGCGCCAGGTAACGCCGCGCCAGGCATCGCCAGGCTTTGCGGGGATTTTCTATCCGCGCGTTAGGATGTTGTTCACCACGCCTAACCGGTCTTAGCAATTAAGACTAACCGGCATTTACCGCGTCTTAGTTTCTTCGGCATCACCATGACCGCGACAATTGGTCATGGAAGGACGAAGTCGTGGCTTGTATCGATATGGATTCACTGGCGCAGTATGAAAGCGAGGCCAAACTTGGCCGCGCCGATGCGCTCTACAATCTGGGGTTGGCGTATTCCACCGGCCAGGGCGTGGCGCAGGATTACGTCGTCGCCCACAAATGGTTCAATCTCGCGGCCCAGCGCGGCAGCGACATTGCCAAGAACTGGCGCAACCAGATTGCCGAAGAGATGAATGCCGGCCAGATCGCCCAAGCCCAGAAGCTTGCTCGCGAATGGCTGAACATCTTCCGGTAAACTGACTAACCCGCGCGGGTCTTTTGCCCGCTCGCTGCGTCGCGCGTGCTCACGTGCTGACGCACGCTCCGCGCGACGCTCCTGGCCATCGGCCAAAATCCCTCGCGCTCCCATCCAGCTTTAGTTCGTCTTTGATTTTGTGGGCGCTGACGCGCTCAGCACGACTGCCGCCGGTGTGGCCGGCGCATACAGGTCGCCCAGTATCTGGAGCGGCATGTCCTTCCCCGCCAGACGGGTCCGATAAACCTCGGTATTCTCCAACACACGCTGCACGTAATTGCGCGTCTCGCTGAACGGGATCTGCTCGATGAAGTCCAGCGGGTCCACCGCGGCACTCCGCGGATCGCCGAATGCGCTCACCCAGCGCCGGGCATTGGCGTCACCCGCGTTGTAACCCGCCGCCGCCAGCACCAGCGAGCCGTTCCAGGTGGCGATATGGCCGGACGCCTCGATCATCCCCAGTTCGATATTGTAATCCTTGTCGCTGAGCAGATCGGCGGGCCGATAAGGCAGCCCGGCGAGCTTGGCGGATTTCTTCGCTGAATCCGGCATCATCTGCATCAGGCCGCGCGCGCCGGCATTGCTCACCGCATAGGGATCAAATTCCGTCTCCTGCCGGATCAGCCCCAGCACCAAAGCCGGATCAGGCGGCGTGGTGGACGCCTTGTAAGGCGGCAAGGTGATCAGGGGATGGGTGAAATCCAGCATCGTCGCGCCGGCATAGCTGGCCTCCTTGGCCAGCCGCACCGCGATCTCGGGATAGCCCCACTCGGTCAGGCTCTGCAAAAAAGCCTTGATGTGCCGGGGCGAGGAATAAACCTGGGCATCGGCTTGCGCGAACAGAAGCAGGTCCCTGGCCTGGCCCAGATCGGCCAGCACCCGGATCTGCGGCATCAGGGGATCATTCTCGATCTCGCTGCGGGCCGCGGCCACGACATCGCTGTCATTGACGTGCAGCAGCGGCGCCGCCTGGGTGCGGGCGAGGGCCAGCTGGCCGTAAAAGGTTTCAGGATAGACTGCCGCCAGCCGGTAATGGCTGATCGCCGCCGCCGTATCACCCATCGCTTCATAGGTTCGCCCCAGCCAATATTCCGCCCGCGACTTGCTGATGGGGCGCGAGACATTGGCGCCCAGCCGCTGGAAATAAGGCAGCGCTCCCGATGCGTCCTTCAGCAGCCGCAGATCAATAAAGCCACCCAGGAATTGCTGATCCACATAGGCATCGCCCACCGGCAAGGCGGCATGATCCACCAGCGCCAGCGCGCCCTTGGCATCATGATCGCGCAGCGCATCGCGCGCCTCCACATTCACTTCCGCCCACCAGCGCGCCGTATGGTCCCGCGCCAGGGTGGCAGGCACCACCCGCAGCAGCATGCGGTGCGCGTCGTCATCCTTGTGCTCAAGGCGCAGCGCATGGGCCCAATCAAACAACAGACCCGGATCGCTTGAGCCGGCCACCGCCTTCAGCGCCGGTTTGGCCGATTTGGTGCCGCCGCCCAGCAGAATGCGCGCCCGCGCCACAGCAGCGGTCTGCGCGTCCACCCGCGACAGCTCCCGCCGCGCTGCGGTGGTTTCGCCGCGCCATAACAGATTGTCCAAACGCGACTTGTCGCTTGGCGGCGTCAGATAGGCCGCGTCATTGGCAAGAATACCCGCTTCGGTTGCGTCATCGAAACTGCCATCCGCCCAGCCGCGCGCGATCAGCGGGCCGCCCTTGGCGGTCTGCCCTGTCGCCACCAGCGCCTCACCGAGGCGAATGCGGCCGAGCGAGGAATTGGGCGTGCGCGTTTCAAACCAGGCAACAGTTTGTGCCGGGGTGAGGGCAGGGGGCGTCACCGCATCGGGGACTAGCGCCGCCTCGGCCCGCGCCTGCAAGGTGCCTTTCAGGGGCCAGGCGGCGGCAAACTTCATCACCGCGTCTATGTCGGCGAATTTCGCGCCACTCTTGCTGTCCAACGCATAGCGCCACTGCAGCAATTGGCGCGCGGTGGTGTCTTTGCCCTGGTCTCCCAGCGCCAGGGCGCCCGTCCAGTCGCCCTTGGCGGCGGCGGCAAAGGCGCGCTGGAACAGGTCATGATCGGCAGGCGACAGGATACGGATAGTGCTGGGCCGCGCCCCCGCGTTTCCCGCATCGCCCGCGGTACTATCCGGGATCGGCTGCATCATGACCACGCCCGCGCTCTGGGCCAAAGCCAGAACGGGAACGAGAAGTCCTGCGATAAGTGCAATATGCCGGGCAGCCATGAAGCGTGGATACTTGTTGAATCCGCCAGATCAGCTTAGACGGTGGCTGCCCAAAAAGGCCATAATGCCGGGGGTTTAATTTGAGGATGGAACTGCCATGACCAGTGTCGCGGCGCGCATTCAAGGCTCCATGCCGGCTCTTGTCACGCCCATGCGGGACGGCAAGGTCGATGAGCAGGCTTTCCGCAAATTCGTCTCCTGGCAAATCGAACAGGGAAGCCACGGGTTGGTGCCCTGCGGCACCACCGGGGAATCGCCGACCCTGTCGCATGAGGAACATATGCGGGTGGTGGAAATCTGTGTTCAGGAAACCGCTGGCCGGGTTCCGGTGATCGCCGGCGCCGGTTCCAACTCCACCGACGAAGCCATCGCGCTGACCAAGCACGCCAAATCCGTGGGCGCCGACGCGGTGCTGCACGTCACCGGCTATTACAACAAGCCTTCGCAGGAAGGCCAGTATCGCCATTTCATGGCCGTCGCCGACGCGACGGACCTTCCCATCCTGCTCTACAACATCCCCGGCCGCGCCATTGTCGATATTTCGGTTGAGACCATGGCGCGTCTGGCCAAGCACCCCAACATCATCGGGGTGAAGGATGCCACTGCCAACCTGATGCGGCCGACCCGCGAGCGTAATGCCTGCGGCAAATCCTGGCGCCTGATCTCGGGCGAGGACGGCACCGCGCTGGGCTACATGGCCCATGGCGGCCATGGCTGTATTTCTGTCACGGCCAATGTCGCGCCGAAACTCTGCGCCGAGTTTCAGGATGCCTGCCTGCGCGGCGCTTATGACCGCGCCCGCGAGTTGCAGGACAGGCTGATGCCCTTGCACGACGCCATGTTCTGCGAGCCGTCGCCCGCGCCCGCCAAATATGCCGCTTCGCTGCTGGGCCATTGCACCCCCGAGGTGCGCCTGCCGCTGGTCGAACTGACCGAAGCAGGCCGTGTCCAGGTGAAAGCTGCGATGCAGGGCCTCGGTCTGCTGAAGAGCTGATGGCCAAGAAGAAAGAAGACAGCTTCAAGATCATCGCCGACAACCGCAAGGCGCGTTACGCCTATGCCATCGGCGAAACCCTGGAAGTCGGCATCATGCTGGTGGGCTCCGAGGTCAAATCCTTGCGCAGCGGCAAAACCACCATCGGCGAAAGCTATGCCCACGCCAAGGATGGCGAGCTGTGGCTGGTGAACTGCTATATCCCCGAATACACCCAGGCCAGCCGCTTCAACCACGAACCCAAGCGCACCCGAAAACTCCTGGTGCACAAGCGCGAAGTGAATCGTCTCTCCGCCGCCATCCAGCGCGAAGGCATGACCCTCATTCCGCTCAAGCTCTATTTCAACGCCGTGGGCCGCGCCAAACTCGAAATCGGCGTCGCCAAGGGCAAGAAGCTTCACGACAAGCGTGAAACCGAAAAAAACCGTGACTGGCAGCGCGATAAAGCGCGTCTCATGAGAGATAAGGGCTAAAACCCATTTGTCATTCCCGCGAAAGCGGGAATCCAGCCTCTATCAGCCCAGCGCCAACGCCTTCGCCTTGCCCACCACATCCTCGAACATTTCTGTCGTCAAACGGCCCGTGTTGGTGTTGTAGCGCGAGCAGTGATAGCTCGAAATCAAGGTGAACTTGCCGATCGTATGCACCCCGCCATGCTGAAACGAATGCGCTGATTTTTTCGCCCCCAGCGTATCGCAGACGCTGTCATGGGCGATTTTCCCCAGCGCCAGGATCACCTTCACGTTCGGCAGGGTGTGCAATTCCGATATCAGGAAGCGGCGGCAGGCCTTGATCTCGGATGGCTCTGGCTTGTTCAGTGGCGGCACGCAGCGCACCGAATTGGCGATGCGGCAATCCACCAACTCCAAACTGTCGTCAGAGCGTTCTTCATAAACGCCCTTGGCCAATCCGAACTTCAGCAAGGTCGCGTATAGCAGATCGCCCGCCCAGTCGCCGGTAAAGGGCCGACCGGTGCGGTTGGCGCCTTGCAGTCCCGGCGCCAGCCCCGCGATCAGCAGCCGCGCCGCCAGAGGCCCGAAGCTGGGCACCGGGGCGTTGAACCAGTCGGGATGGTTCTCGCGGTTGTTTGCGCGAAAAGCCACCAGCCGGGGGCAAAGCGGACAATCATGCGGCGGCGCGGCGGGCGTTTTCATGCGCCCGAACTAACCGTTGCCGCAAACCCTGTCTAGGCAGCCTCTAGACCGCCTGGAATTGTGGCGGCTTGGCCCCATCGCGCGCGATCTGGCTTTTCAGTTCGTCCAGCTCGATGAAATTGTCGGCTTGGCGGCGCAGTTCGTCGGCCACCATGGGCGGCGAGGTACGGATGGTCGAAACCACGCTCACCCGCTTGCCGCGGCGCTGTACCGCCTCGACCAGGCGCCGAAAATCCCCGTCGCCGGAAAAAATCACGACATGATCAACGCAGGCTGACATTTCCATCACGTCAATCGCCAGTTCGATGTCCATGTTGCCTTTCACGCGCCTGCGGCCCTGCGCATCGGTGAATTCCTTGATCGGCTTGGTCACCACCGAGAAGCCGTTATAATCCAGCCAGTCCACCAGCGGGCGCAGGGGAGAGAATTCCTGGTCTTCCGCCACGGCGGTATAATAAAAAGCGCGCACCAGCGTGCCTTTGCGGGCGAACACTTCCAGCAGGCGTTTATAGTCTATGTCGAATTGCAGGCCCTTGGCCGCGCCATAAAGATTGGCGCCGTCAATAAAAAGCGCGATCTTCTCGCTGGGATAGAAAAGCATATGACCTCCAATAATTCCGATGCGCCAATGCCTGCCATGATAGGCCTGGGCGCCAATATTCCGTCCGAGGCGGGTTCACCCGCCCAAACTCTCAATGCCGCCCTGGCGGCCTTGGCCGGCGCAGGGGTCGAAATCACCGCGGTCTCGCCTTTTTATGAGACCCAAGCGTGGCCCGATGCCGCCGATCCACCGTTCCTGAACGCGGTCGCCGCGATCCGGGCCCGCCTCCAACCCTTTGCGCTGCTGACACTTTTGCACGAAGTCGAAACGGCTTTCGGGCGTAAGCGTTCCGTTCCCAATGCGCCGCGCAGCCTGGATCTGGATCTGCTGGATTATGGCGGCGTCATTCTGGATGGGCCGGTCATCCTTCCCCATCCGCGGATCGCGCAGCGGCGATTTGTGCTGGAACCTTTGCAGGCGGTGGCGCCGGGCTGGCGGCATCCGGTTTCAGGACTGGATGCGGGCACGATGCTCAAGAGCTTGCGCAGCAGAGTTCCTTGACCAGAACGTGAGGCTCGTGCTAACGGCAATGTAGCGTTCGGGGCGCTTAAACAGCGCATTTGCAGCAAAAAAGAACGCGGGGAGGCAGCGAAGTGACATTCCGTCCACGCAATACTTATGTCCTTGCGCTGGTGCTGGCCCTGCTGGCAGTTCCCGCCTTCGCCGCTGATGTGCAATACGCCACCGCGCTCGATCCCGTCGCCTTCGACAATTCCACCGTCAAGAACACGGTCGGCATCGGCACAGTCACGGGAACTTTATCCGGCAGCACCCTGACGGTGTCCGGCACCTATTCCGGTCTTTCTTCTGCG
>Ga0118677_10006723_pt1 | contig 19307 bp, 11 predicted proteins | sample AliMusrvi5mmetaG_FD_86154 | JGI IMG/M metagenome (GOLD analysis project Ga0118677, IMG submission 86154)
CATTTGTAATTTCCTCTTTTGCCGCCGGCACACCGCATTATGTCGTCACCAACGGAACCCCTGGCGTGAGTCCGGACGGGCATTACCTGACATGGGATCATGCGGCCACCAACATTCAGGATGCGATTGATGCTTGCGGCATGTTCGATTCGGTGGTAGTCAGCAACGGGATTTACAATTTCGGCGGCAAGACCAACTGGCCCTCCGGCTGTTATATAACCAACCGCGTCGCCATCACCAACGGCATCACCGTCCAAGCTCTCAACACGAACCCGGCCTATACTCTGATTGTCGGCTCGGCTTCCCCCGACACGCTTAGCTGGGGAACTGGCGCGGTCCGTTGCGTGTATTTATCGAGCAACTGCAATCTCATCGGCTTCACCATTACCAATGGATATACCAGTTGGACAAATATTGCGGCGGATATTCCAAATACTTATGGGGGCGGAATTAATTGTTTGAACTCTTCAAACAGTGTTATTTCCAACTGTAATATCACCACGTGTTCGGCCGGCGCCAGCGGGGGTGGCGGTTATTTGGGATTATATTACAAATGTACCATTAAACAATGTCGTGGAAATAACGGGGGCGGAGGCACATTTAACGGAAACCTCATCAACTGCCTGATCAGCGGCAATTCGTGCGGCCCCCAATATAACGCCAGCGGCGGTGGGATATTTGGAGGCAATGCCAGTCATTGCATAATCAGCAACAACTATGCAATCAACCAGGGCGGCGGGGCGGTCAACGCCTATCTAAGCGACTGCTTGGTTATCACGAATTGGGCATCCAGTTTTGGCGGCGGAATGAGCGGCTATTCGGCCATTCGATGCCGGTTTCTGAACAATTGGTCCCCCCAGTATGGCGGCGCCATGTCTGTAACAATCGCAACAAATTGCTTGATTGCCGGGAACAGTTCATCCGCTTACGGGGGTGGCGTGAATAAAGGCGCGCTAATCAACTGCACGGTCGTGTCCAATTATGCGTCGGTATTTGGCGGGGGAATAGCAGGCGCTTGTTATGCCACAAATTGCATAATCTATTACAACAGCAGTAGCACGCATCCGGATGAGGCCAATTGCGCGAGCAGTAACGCCAACAGCTACGGCTATAATACTGTTCAGTCTTATCCGGCATGGACGTGCACGCCCATGCCCTCGAACAATGGATTCGCTTATTTAGGCAATTTGACCAATACGCTTGTGACCAATGCCCCGGGTTTCATTGGCTTCAATACCGGCGATTACCATCTGGGCCCTAATTCGCCCTGCATTAACAAGGGCACAAATATGACCTGGTGGATGATCAATACAGTGGATGCGGTGGACCTGGATGGCTTGAAGCGCATTCAGTATGGGACGGTGGACATGGGGTGCTATGAATTTTTGCACAAGGGCATGATGTTCAAGGGATTCTAAGTTCCGCTTCCTGATCCGGATGTTGATTCTCGCGACAGCGAAATATCCGCCGCAGCGGCTTCGCGAAGGCGGATGCTACCGTGGGTTGAATTCGGTTCCCCGAGCTTGTCGAGGGGTTCGAATAAGCAAGGCAAGCTTTGGCCGAATGCGGGCGCGCCGTGCGTAGCGCTATACTCGTGTATGCGCAAGCGCGGCTAACCCACAGGCGGCTCAAGATCGCCGCCGCCTTTTTCGAACCGAATTCAACGCACTGCCGAGAGAGAACATAACCGGTTTACGGGCATAACCCGTATTCGCAACAGGAGAAAATAGCATGTATAAAAATATTATATGTTGGGGAGCAAGCTTGATGATTATGGCCATGGGCGGGGTTGCCCAAACGCCTGCGGGAGGAAACGACAACATGCGCATCGAGGGACAGACTATCGAGAACGAGCATGCGGTGGTCATGGAAAATGCTTATTACAAATCCATCCTGTTGCCGTCACGGGCCATGCTGCCTCTGACCTTTTTTTATAAACCCACCGGAAAGGACCTGCTGGTGCGGCGCCAAGACATTGAAACCGACATTATTTGCCAGGACGGCATTATGCAATGCCTACCTTGGGTCAGTTCCCTGAAACCGGAACAATCCAAGGGCTTGTTGCGCACCGCAACATGGAAGGTCAAGACCACGCAGGAAGGCGACTGCGCCACATTTTCCGGTCAGGCCGAAATCGCCTACAACGATCCGCTCAGCGATCAGCCGGCCAACCTGCGCTTTGTTCAAACCATTACCGGGGGCAAGGGGCAACCATCCTTGACGATGGATTACAAGGTGACCAATATTGGGAAAACCGAAGCAAGATTTATCCTGGTCGCCCACCCGCGCATAACGGCCGGCGGCGCCTATCAGAAAGACGACTATGTGTTTGCGCCCGGGACCAATTGCTGGATTGGCGATTTCAAATGGCCGGCGTTGGCCAAGCAAGGTATTCAGCCAAACAGTTGGATCAACTGGCCGATTGACGACATCATCCGTTTTGAACCCAAAAAAGGGGAACACGCAAAAGGCGAGTTTGCCTATGCTTTTGTTCCGGCATCCTGGGGAGTTATTGGCAACAATCGCACCAAGGAGTTTATTGTTTTTCACAGCAGTCCGGTGAAGATCGGCAAACAAATCCAGGCAACCCCGTTCTTTTGTATACTGCATCGGGACGGTGATTATCTCATGGAGATCGGCGTGTCGAACGCGACATACCATTATCTCGGCTCCGCCAAGATCATGGCACGCATCGGCAAGGCGTTTGCCGACGCCATGGCGGACCTCCAGACGGCCCGGTAGAAGTAACCGGATCCGGAGCAAGACATCCCTACCACCCACCTGCGGATTGGACCCGAGATTGCCTTTGTTTCGGATGAGGCGATTTTGGAGGGCACCGGAAGTTTGTCCATGAACGATTTGCCGGTGCGGTGACGCTGAGTGGTGCTGAAGGCGCCGACGCGAAAGTTTACCAGGAGAAACAGATCAAGCGGGCCATTGAGGAGGTTCAATCATGAAAATAGCGGATCAATACCACAAATGGGTCGAGTGGAGCGAGGAGGATCAAACCTATATCGGAAGGTGCCCGGATTTGATCACGGGAATCCATGGGGAGGATCCGGTGCGGGTTTATGCCGAGTTGTGCGAGGTGGTGGAGGATGTGCTCCGGCATTTCGAGTCCACTGGCAAACCCCTGCCCAGTCGCCGCACCCGGCCGATGATGGAAATGGCGGAAGCTTGAGCCGGGACCAAGGAGGGGCGATCTCCTGAATCGCCCCCGCCCATGAAATGCCCATGGTCAGAGGGAAGCCCACGTTCCATGGTCTTCCCATGGGCATGGCGGAGCGGAGTCGCCCCGCTTTGTCCTTGGGCATTCGCTTTCGGGGTGAAAGCCGTCAAAAAATGTCAGTGGCGGGGCTTCGCCACGCTACGTCCGCCCAAGCCGGACCGGAGGGCGGGAAAATGGGGCTTGATGACGGCGCTCTAAGGAGGCACCACACTCCTGTGGTGCATGCGGAAGAGCGGCCCATGGTGGGTGCCGATGACGGCGCTCTAACATGGGATTTTCTTCCACCCGACGACAAGAGTGTCGTCGCTCCATATTCCGGATCTCCTCATCAAATCGCATTGGAGGGATTGATCAAATGAAGGTCGGCGATGTGCTTGAAATCGTCTTCGTTCCGCGTCACCAACGGCAAATCGTAGAGCAAGGCCGTTGCGGCGATGATGGCGTCCGCCAGTCCCATCTTCTTCTGTTGCCGCAATACGATAGCCCTGTCGGCAATGAGGTCGTCCAAGGCCAGTTCCGGCAAGTCTGTTAGAAAAAGGGCGATCTCCTTCTCTTCTGCACCCGACAGGAGGTGATAGCCGAGTGACTCAATGCGGGTGATGACGCTGATGCATGCGTCCGGGGCCGCCAAGAAACCGGCCAGAGCTTCACCGCCGGGCTTGGCCGCACTGATGATGATGTTGGAATCGAGCAGCATCCGTTATTCCCTTCCGGGGAGCGGGCGATCTTGCCGGGTTTCCCGCTGCCATGCAGCGGGGTCTTCAATGTCGCGGTACGGGTTCATGCCCCGGATTCGTGCCAAGGCATCCATCCGCCGGGCGATCATCTCCGGAGTGGCGGCGGGCTCCGCACGTTGCAGCTTGGCCTCGGTCTCGCCGGAATCCGCCACCATCAACACCACGTGTGTCCGGCCCGGTTTTAACCACGACGGTATTGGTGAAAGCAGCATCATGCTGCCATCGGCCCGAATTTCCGCGTCGCTTTCCAAGGTCTTCATGCAGGGAGTTTAAGCACGGGTGGACAGAACGTAAAGCCCGGATTGCGGGCTGTCGGCGTTCCCGGATTCGATTCAAGGCACCTGCTCGAGGATCGAAGATGTGCTCCGGCATTTCGAGTCCACTGGCAAACCCCTGCCCAGTCGCCATACCCGGCCGATGACGGAAATGGCGGAAGCATGAGCCGGGACCAAGGAGGGGCGATCTCCTGAATCGCCCCTGCCCATGAAATGCCCATGGTCAGAGGGAATTCCGCGTTCCATGGTCTTCCCATGGGCATCGGCGGAGCGGAGTCCGCCCCTTCTTGTCCCTAGCTGGGATTTTGGCTTAGATCTCCCCTTCACATTCTATGGGTTGCGACGCATTCAAGGGCTCGCCTTGTCGCCGATCTATCAATCATATCCCGTTAGACGCCGTCGAATCCGCCCCCTCGCACGCTTCCATTCGGCAAATGGGTTGCCTTGAAGAATGATCCTGCTTGCTTTCGTAAATGGGCGTGGCATTAAGCCACTTTCGCGCAAGCGAATCCTCGGATCCTGCCATGACCCAATCCCACCAACCCATCGGCCTCGCCCTGGCGATGCTTTTGTGCGGAATGAATAACCTACCCCAAACGAAACATGAAATCACCCATCACTGCATGCTGTCTCGCGCTTGCGCTGGCCGGCCCGGTGGCCGCGGCCGAAACGCCGGCGACCGGTGCCCCCCCCGACGCCACTGCGATCAAGGACATCAAGGCCTACTGCCTCGACTTCAACTGGGCGGTCACCGACCGCAAACGCAAGCCGTTCGCCAGCCCCGGAACCTGGGCTGATGCCGATCCGGCGCAACATGTGGCTTGGTACAAGACGATCGGCGCGAATGTCATCCAGACCTTCTGCGTCTCCAACAACGGCTACGCATGGTACAAGAACGGCTTCGTTCCCGAGCAGCCGGGATTGAAGCACGACTTCCTGCCCGAGGTCGTGAAACTGGGGCACAAGGAAGGCATGCTCGTGATGGGATATTTCTGCATCGCCGCCAACCAGAAATGGGGAACCGACCATCCCGACCTGAGCTACGGCACATCGACCACCTATCACATTCCCTACACCGACGAATACCTCGCCTATCTAACATCCTCGATCGGTGACGCGGTGAGGAAAACCGGCATCGACGGCTTCATGTTCGACTGGATGTGGATGCCCGAGAGAAGTTCCACCTCCGGCAAATGGCTCGATTGCGAGAAAAAACTCTACCAACAATTGATGGGCGAGGAATTTCCGGGTGAGGACAAACTGGTCCGCGGTTCGCCCCAATACCGCGCCTATGGCCGCAAGGCGCTCGACCGTTGTTGGAAAACAATCCACAAGGCCGCCAAGGACGCCAACCCGAAGTGCATCGTCTGGCTTACCAGCAACCAGATCAACCAGCCCATGGTCATTAACTCGGACATGTACAAGGAGGTGGATTGGATCATGAACGAGTGCGGCGACATGAAGCGCATCGAAGCCGTCAAGGCGATGATCGGCCCGCACACCCGCCTGATCACCTGCCTCGCCGACTGGAATGGTCAGGACGCCAGACAACTCGTGCCCGAGGCACTCGCCGCGGGCGTCGGCCTCTATGGCTTCGCCGCGCCCCGCGACGATCACGGACTCGTGCCGCTCGACAAGATCCTCTCGCGTCCGGTGTCTGAACTGTTAGGAGATGACCGCAATATCGCGATGCTCGCCCGCGCCTATCACGGCGCGCCGATCGACTCCGTCTGGAATGGCAAGGATGGTTTCGTCACACCCGCAAAATAATGGATGAACTTCAGGGCATGCGAACAAATATGTGCGTAAAACCCATTCCTGCAATCCTGCTGGTAGCGCTCGTGGGTAGCTGCGCGGTGCGCGGGGCGGACGGCAATGAGGCGGATGCCATTCGGCAGTCTCAGCCTGCCGCCGGCCCGGCCAGCGGCGGGTTGCCCGTTCCGCAGCGCGGTTTCGTTAGCGTCACGCCCGCCGATACGTGGGAGGAGGGGCTGCTCAGCGGCAACGGCACCATCGGTGCCAATGCGTTGAGCTGTCCGCTTGATGAGACGATCATCTTCACCCATGCGCGTCTGTATCTGCCAGACGGCGCTCCGACGCCCCCGCTGGCCTCCGCCTCCCGCCTCGGCGAGGTGCGCCAGTTGATCGATCAAGGGCTTTATCAAGATGCCTACCAGAAGGGTCTCGAGATTTCCGGGCGCAGTGACTTCCGCTATCCGGACGCGTTCGTTCCGGCCTTCGACCTGCGCATCGAGACCTCTGCGCAAGGCGAAGTGCGCGATTTCATGCGCAGCGTCGATTTCCAAACCGGCGTGGCGAGCGTCCACTGGGCCGATGAGCGCGGGGTGTTTGAACGCCGCTTGTTCGTCTCCCGCGCCGATGGTGTGGCGGTATTGCAGATCACCGGACCTGCCGGGGGGAAGATAAACTGCACGTTGAAACTCACGGCCACGCAGCCGAGCCTGAAACTCCGCGAGGGCCTCCGCAAAGGATCTAACGAAATATTCACTTCCCTCGTCAGCGACGTGCGGGCGACCGCCGACGCCAACCAGTTGACGTTCACCAACAGATTCACGCGGGCCTACCCCGGCAGTGTGCAATCGCTGGACGGCGTTGCCCGCGTCGTCGCTCCGGGCGCCGCGATCACCACCAATGGCGACACGATGAGCATCCGCAACGCCGAGCGCGTCGTGGTGCTGGTTCGCCTTGAACCGGTGTACGAGGCGACCCACTCGCATCTCGAAGCGCTCGGGCGGGCGCTGGACCAAATCCCTCCTGATTATGATCGCCTGCTCGAACGGCACGCGGCATTACACGGCAATTTGTTCAACCGCGTGCGCCTGGACCTCGGCGGCGGGACGGAGCGCCGACTGCCCGCCGAGCGCCTGCTGGAAATGTCGAACAACGAGAACCTACCGCATGCCTTGATCGAGAAGGTCTTCGACGCCGGGCGCTATAACATCATATCGTCCACCGGAGAGATGCCGCCTAACCTGCAGGGCATCTGGGCTGGAACCTACAAGTCGTATTGGTCGGGCGGATTCACCCAAAACGGCAACCTGCCGACCGCCATCGCGGCACTGATGCGCGGCAATACGCCGGAACTCATGCTCGCCTATACCCGGTACATCGAGTCGCTGGTGCCTTGCCTGCGCGCCAACGCCCGGCATGTCTTCGGTGCCCGCGGCCTCGTCCTGCCCGCGCACACGTCGGTGCACGGTTATGGCCTGCTGCCATTGGGCATGGGTGGTTCCGAGTGGGTGGCCGGAGCGCCCTGGGCGGCCCACTTCTTCTATGACTATTATCTCTACACCGGTGACCGCACGTTCCTCGCCCAACACGCCCTGCCCTTCATGCAAGAGGCGGCGCTGTTCTTCGAGGATTTCCTCATCGAGGGAGCGGACGGCAAATACGTATTCAATCCCTCGATCTCGCCCGAGAATTCGCCTGCCCAAAGTTCCACCCAACTGTCGCTGAACTCCACGATGGACGTCGCGGCAGTCAAGGAACTGCTCGGCAACCTGATCGAGGCCTCGCGCACGCTTGACGTCAACCGGGAAAAAATTCCCGTCTGGGAAAAGATGCTCACCAAGATGCCCGACTACATATACAACGAGCAGGGCATGGTCAAGGAATGGCTTACGCCCAAGCTCGGGGACCAACTCGACCATCGCCACTCGTCGCAGCTCTACGCGCTTTTCGACGGCTTGCCCGCGGAGATCGCGCGCGACCCGAAGCTCAGGGAGGGCTTTCGCAGGATCATCGCATACAAACTCGAGCACCACTACAAGCAAGCCGGATTCATGGCATTCGGCATTTCCCAACTCGGTCAGGCCGCGACCAGTCTCGGGGAAAGCGAACTGGCCTATCAGACGCTTGTCCGGCTCGTCAACAACTATTGGCTCAACAACCTCGCCTCGACCCACAACCCCGGATCGGCGTTCAACATGGACATCAGCGGGGGGCTGCCGGCGCTGATCATCAAAATGCTGCTAGACTCGTCGCCCGGCGAAGTGCGACTGCTGCCCGCCCTGCCCAAGCAGTGGCCCGCCGGCACCCTTGATGGCGCTCTGTGCCGGGGACAAATTGAAGTTGAATCGCTCCAGTGGCAGCCTGGCCGCATCCGTGTCGCCCTGCGATCCGGCAAAGAGCAAACGATAACACTTACCGCTCCCGCAAGAATCGGCAGGATCAACGTCATCGCGGGCAATGCCTCCATCAAGGATGCGGTTGACAACCATGCCAACCGGGTGACGCTACCCAAAGATCAAACCATCACATTGGAAATCGAATTGACATGATAGCAAAAACGAATCCGACAAGCGCCGTGGGCAGCATGATTCGCATCATTGCGGCCTTGCCGCTCTTGCATTGCTGCGTCAGCGGGCAGCAAGCCAACCCGCCCGGCAAGCCGACCGGGGCGGCCCCCGCGATGATCGAGGCGCTCAGGAGGGTCGGCTCGACCGAGGGCTTCAAGCCGTATGACGGCAACCCGATCCTCAAGCCCGGTCCCGCGGGCAGCTTCGATGCGGGGGCGCTCGGTTCGATGTGTGTGCTGAGGGTGGGAGATGTGCTCCACCTGTATTACGAGGCATGGGGCGTGCGTGCCGCGAAGAATGGCACCCCCAAGGAATTCGAGACCCTGCAGGTCGGCCATGCCACGTCCGCGGACGGCCTGCACTGGACGAAGGATCCGCTCAATCCCGTCCTGCCGCATGGCGGTAAGCCGGATTTCGACCGCACCGGTGTTTGGGATCCATACGTAATCCATGAGAACGGGCTGTTCAAGATGTGGTACGGCGGCGGCGGCGGCAGCCAATTGAATCTCGGTTGGGCCTATGCGACGTCAGAGGACGGGTCCCACTTCAAGAAGAAGGGCCTGATCGGCATCGGCGCCCAAACCAACACCGAGGATTGCCATGTGGTGCGCGACCCGAAATCGGGGCTCTATTACATGTACTATTGGTATGGCTGGGATGAACCGAATGCATTCAAGCTGGTGACCTCCGCCACCGAAACCGGATTTGATTTCAACGAGGCCCGTGGGCTCACCATCGAAGGGGATGATTCCCCGATGTGCAAGTTCGGCCAAGCGCTCAGGGACGACGACGGCTGGCACCTGTTCTATTCGAACTTCGATGACGGCCACTGCACGAACAGCATCGTGCGCTATGCGACTTCAAACGACGGCATCCATTGGAAAGCACGCGTCAAAGGGCTGATCAAAGGGCAGGACGCTGACGTGCTCCGCGTCGCCGATGACTTGTACCTGATGGTTTACAGCCCGCAGGGCGGCTTCGACGCCAATGGCACGGACATCCGCTTGGCGGTCTATAACGGCCGCTTGCCGGATCTGGCGACCAAGCCGCCGCTGGTTCCGGCGGCAGAATCGCGATAGGAAGCATCCGGCGTTCCGTGCCGCAGCGCTGGTGAATCTCCAGAAGACCCACGGACAGAAGAAACAATGAAATACTATTAACTCCCCCGCTCCCTCAGCCTCTGACCGGCCCGACCGTGCCGCCATCGACAAACTCGGCCTTGGTGAAGCCCTGCCGCCGGTCGTCCTTGCCGCGGGCCACGTTGTCGGCCCAGCGCACGACGCGCCGCAGCACCAGGTGGAGGTCGTAACGGATGTGGGCGATCATGGGTTGGCACCAGGCGAAGGTCGGGTCGGGGGTGGCGCAGACCAGCGAGACGTGTTGCGGTGCCAGAATGCCCCGTTGGGCGAGATGCTGTTGGGCGGCGAAGAACAGGAATGCTTGATCGAGGTTCAGCGCGCTTCCAGTTGGGATTTTCCGACGACAATGCGCCAATTTCTTCGTGATGGTGGTTGCCTGACCGATGGGGATGTCCTTAGCTTCCGCCCATGTACAGTGGGATGGAACCCCGGCACCATGCCTGGCAACGCCGCCAACGGCATGGTGGCCTACGCTTATGCGTGCTTACGTCATTCTGCCGGATGCTCTGGGTTCTCCAACGAATTGAGTATCTCATGAAAATGCCCGCCCTAAAAGGTGTCGTCCTGTTGCTAACGGCCTTTGCGTCCGCAGGCATTCGCGCGCAGGAGCCTGCTGCTTCGTTGGCGGGCACCCCCGGTCCTTCGCCCTCGCCGGTCTCCCCGACTGATTCGGACTGGACCAGCCGCACATGGCAGACCGACGATGGCTTGCCGGGCAATGTGGTGGTGGGCGTTGCCCAGACGCCCGATGGTTTCCTGTGGGTGGCCACGGAAAACGGCCTGGTGCGCTTTGACGGGCTGCGGTTCCAGAAAGTCGACTCGACCGGTGCCAACGCCCCCTCGGGCAGCAAGACCGCAGCCCTTCTGGCGGATAGCCGTGGCCGCCTGTGGCTGGGCAAGGAGACCCGCACCGTCGGAGGGGCGGTGGTCTGCCTGGAGGCGGGCCGAACCCGGGTGTTCACGCAGGGTGACGGACTGGCTGACTGGCCGGTGGACGGGGTGGTGGAAGACGGTGAGGGCGCGGTATGGATCACCTCCAACGACTTGATCCGCCGCATCCGCGAAGGGCGGGTTCGCTCCTTCGCCGACGAGGAGGGGCTGGCCGGCGTCGGGCGTGTGCACCTGGCCAGGGACGGTCGCGGCCGCCTATGGTTCGCCAAGGAGCGCCAGGCGGGCGTGTATCGCGAGGGCATGTTTCGCCCGCTCAGGACCTTGAGCGAGCCGCTCAAGGTCCTGAGCGGCGCCAAATCCGGCGGTGTCTGGATTGGCGTGGGCACGCGGGTGTTGAAATACACCGGGGAGGGCGAGCCACAGGACCTCGGCGAGTTGGTGGCCAATCGGCCCGAGGTGAAGCCCACCGTCCTTTTCGAAGACCGGCGGGGTCGGCTGTGGGTGGGAACGGAGAAGGCCGGGTTGTTCCTCTACAACGGCTCGGGTTTCGACGAGGTGGCCCGGCCGTCTCACGGGATTCTTCAGTTGGCGGATGACCGGGAGGGCAATCTGTGGGCAGGCACCCGGGGCGGCGGGTTGGTCCGCGTGAGACCCCGCGCCTTCGGCTTGGAGGCGCTGGGTTCCGGCCCCTCGCCGGAGGGGATGCGGTCGGTGTGTCAGGACGCCGGCGGGACACTCTGGGCCGTTACCCTCAGCGGACGGCTGGCGCGCAAAGAAGGCCCGCGCTGGCGCTTCCTGTCCGCCGAGGACGGCTGGTCCAATCCGCAAGCCACCTGCGTGACGGCGGCCCCGGAGGGCGGTATCTGGGTGGGCACCCTCGGTGGTGGCTTGCACGGTTGGCGCGCGGGTGAGGAGCGCTCGATCACCCCCTCGAACGGTCTGGCGAGCGGAGTTGTGAACGCCCTGCTGACCACCCCCTCGGGTGATGTCTGGATCGGGACAGTTTCCCCGAATGCGCTGCAACGGCTGCGGGCCGGTAAGTTCCAGACCTACACGCTGCCACAGATTCTTGGCGCTTACAGCAGCCTGGCGGTGGATGCCGCATGCCGTGTCTGGGCCACCACCCAGGGTGGCATGCTGGTGCGGGTGGACAACGCGGCGCTGGTGGACGAAACCCCCATGACTTTAGGCGTCACGTACCCCATCGGCTCGCTCTGTGCCACACCCGACGGCAGCCTGTGGATCGGCTACTACGGTCGGGGAGTGGGGCGGCTCAAGCAGGGGCGTTTCACCCGGTTCGACCATCAGCAAGGGCTGCTGGACGACTTTATCAATTATGTTCTAGCAGACGGACATGGTCTGCTCTGGTTTGCGGCGAATTGCGGGCTTTTCTCCGTGGCGGAGAAGGAATTCGATTCGGTGGCGGAGGGGCGGCAGGGGCGGATGCACCCGGCGGTCTATGGACGGGAAGAAGGTACGCCGGCCTTGCAGGGTTCCACCTTTTATTGGCCGGCTGTGTTGCGGAGCGCCGACGGTCGCTTGTGGATGCCCGCAGCGAGCGGATTGGCGGTGGTGGACCCGGGCCCGTTGATGGAAGATCGGGAGCCGCCACCCGTGGTGATCGAGCGGGTGGTGGTGGATGGGCGGATCGTGGCGGCTTATGAAGTCGGCGAGGGGGCGGAGGGGCCGAACTCTGGCCCGCCGCTCGAGTTGCGCCAAGCTGGGGCGCTCCTGCGCTTGCCGCCTGGAGTTGGCCAGATCGATTTGGAATACACGGGTTTGAGTTTTGCGGTGTCGCGCAACGTGGCGTTCAAGTACCGACTGGAAGGGTTGGACCAGAAGTGGGTGGATGCCGGTTCCCGGAGGGTCGCCTATTACAACCACCCGCCGCCGGGGGACTACCGCTTCAAGGTGATGGCTTGCAACAATGACGGGGTTTGGAACGAGGAAGGAAAGTCGCTGGCCATCACCGTGCTGCCGCATGTCTGGCAGACGGCTTGGTTCAGGTTACTCGGGATCGCCACAGGGATAGCCGGTCTGGTGGGGATCGGGTGGGGCATTGCCCGGCACCGGGCTCGCCGCCGCATCGAACGGTTGGAACAGCGTCACGAACTCGATCAGGAGCGCACACGCATTGCGCGGGACATCCACGACCAGGTCGGCGCGGACCTCACCCACATCATGCTGCTCGGCGAACTGGCCGGGCGCGACTCGCTCTCGCCTTCCGAGGTCCGGTCCCATGTCGGCGAGCTCATCGAGGGCACACGGGATCTCGTCAAGACGATGGACGAAATTGTCTGGGCGGTGAACCCGCGCCACGATCCGCTTCCTAACTTCTCGGGCTACCTGTGCCATTTCGCGCAGGAGTTCCTCCGGCCCACGGCGACCCGCTGCCGGCTCGATGTCATGCCCGCATTGCCGCCGGTGGCTTTCAGTGTCCGCGCACGCCACAGCCTGTTTCTCGCCGTCAAGGAAGCCCTTCACAATGTGGTGCGCCATGCCCAAGCCACCGAAGTCTGGTTGAGAATCCGCTTTGAGAACGGGTTGCTGGTGATGGTGGTGGAAGACAATGGGTGCGGCTTCGATCCCGCCTGGAGCCGACCAGAGGGAAACGGCTTGCAGAACATGCGCGACCGGATCGGGGATCTGGGCGGGGGCGTGGAATTCACCAGCACGCCGGGGCAGGGTGCGCAGGTCCGGTTCACGCTCCCGCCGGATGCAGAGCGTGCCGCCGACGCGCGGCGGGAATGACTGGCCAAACTCATCGAACCAGTGCAGCCTCGCCGCTGCCAATGGAAACCACCGGGATGCAATGGATCAAAGTCGCCTTGGTTGAAGACGACGCGCGGGTGCGTGGCCACCTGGCCAAGTTGATTGACGACGCGCCCGGGTATGCCTGCGTCTGCCAATGCGGCACGGCCGAGGAGGCGCTGGTGAAAATCCCAGCCGCCGCCCCGGATGTCGTGCTCATGGATATCCACCTGCCAAACCGGTCCGGCATCGAGTGCGCCTTCCGGCTTCGCACCGCGCTGCCAGCGCTGCGCATTCTGATTCTCACGGTTTACCAGGATGCCGACGTGATCTTCAAGGCTCTGCAGGCGGGTGCTAGCGGCTACTTGCTCAAGCGCACGTCCCCGGCGGAACTCTTGCAAGCCATCGCCGAGGTGCTGCGCGGTGGTGCGCCGATGACCAGCGAAGTGGCGCGGCGGGTGGTCGAGTCCTTCCGTGTTCGGGCACCGCAGCCGGGCGCTGCCGCGGAGCTGAGCCGCCGCGAGCAGGAGATCCTCGAGTTGCTGGCCCGGGGCTACGTGAACAAGGAGATCGGCGAGCGGCTATCCATCGGCGTCGAAACGGTCCGCACCCACCTCAAGCATATTTACGACAAACTCCATGTGAGTTCCCGCACCGAAGCCGTGGCCAAACACCTGGGCATCGGACTGGACCGGATGAGGATGGGGTGACATCGCTTCTGATCCCTTACCTTGGTTTCGGATTTCATGCTTGGGATTTCATGCTTTCTCTTCCTCCGACCTACGACCTCAAAAATCACCCATTTGGGGGATGCCGCCCGAGAGCGGGGCTGGCTAGATTTTGCAGGAATGACCTTCGGTCTGCCAACCCTGTGCCGAAAAAAAAACGATGCCGCAGCGCAGCGACGCGGTCGGCACGGTAAGAAACAAGCAACTAGAACCTGAATAGATAGGAGCATAGATGAAAATGATGAACCTGAATTCAAACCTCGAGAATCGAACCCTGAAAAAAAACCAACGGAGGAAAAGCGCCTTGGCGGTGCCGGCGTGGCTGGCAGTGCTGCTGACCGCCGGCACCGTGCAGGCCGACACGCTCTGGTGGGACGGACCCAACAGCGCTGGTACCGGTGACGGAGTAAGCGACGGTGGCAGCGCCACGTGGGACATCACGACGCAGAACTGGGACCCAGGCAGCGGCCTTGATCGTGTGGCCTGGAACAACGCCACCAACGACACGGCGGTCTTCGGCGGCAGCGGGGGGACGGTCACGCTGGGAACCGACATCACCCTCCGAGGGCTGCGGTTTGAGGGCACCGGTTCGACAACGGTCTCGGGCGGCATGCTGAATTTTGAGGCGGGCGGCACAATCACCAACTGGAATTCTACGCCTCGCGTGGAGCAGATCATTACTTCCGCCATCACCGGAAACCCGTCCGTCGGCGTCATCGCCTTCGGCGGCCCCCCATACGACGGCGACCATGGCGGCCTCCGGTTTGCACCCAGCAGCGGAAGCGTGGCGCTGGGAACGGTCACGCTCGCGCTGGACTCAGGCATGGGCGTCTGGGACAAGACGATACTCTGGCTCAGCGGTTCGACCACCGGCAATACGCTCGGCGATGTTAAGCCAACGCTGCCTGACCGTGTGTACTCCCAGATGATTTGCGATTCCGGTGAATGGACCGTGACCGGCACGGCCCAACCTTGGACGGCCAATATCCGGGGCGGCACGCTGAAGGTCACCGGCTCTCTCAATCCTTTTGCCGGCGCCAATCTCTCTAGCGGCACACTGCACTACAACAGCCCCGGAGGTGTCCATGGGGGGCTCGACTTCAACGGCGGCAACCTCGACCAAACCAGCGGCGCGTCGATCACCACCTCGACGTTTAACCCGTCCATGCAATGGGACGCCGACTTCACCTTCCTCGGCAGCAACGGCGCGAACAGCGACCTGAACCTCGGCACCGGGCCGGTGCTGCTGACCGGGACTCGCAAGGTGACGATTAACAACAATGCAACCCTCACTGTCGGTGGCGCGATCTCTGATAACGCTGTCGGCTACGGCTTGACCAAGGACGGCACCGGTACGCTCGAACTGGGCGGCGTCAACACCTATGGCGCTGGCACGACGATCATCGCCGGAACCCTGCAGGCTGACGCCCCCGACGCTCTGGCCGCTGGTGTCTTGAGCATCAGCAGCTCGGGTGTGGCCAAGCTGAACTACTCTGGCGACCGCGTCGTTTCAGCGCTGGTGATCGAGGGCTCAGCCATGCCCGCCGGCACCTACGGATCCAATTCGTCGCCCGCCACCCCGCCGGATGACGTCCATTTCGCCGGCACAGGCACGGTGACGGTCATGGAGACGATCTCGTTGAATCGCTGGTGCGACGGCGGGACGACGGACATCGACGGTAACGGCGACGGTCTCAGCGCGGGCGGCGACGGCATCTGGAACACCACGATCATGAACTGGGACCAAGGTGCCGGACTGCCCCATGTGCCCTGGGACAACACCACCAACGACACCGCAGTGTTTGGCGGCAGTGGGGGGACGGTCACGCTGGAAACTGACATCACCCTCGGCGGGCTGGAGTTTAAGGGCACCAGTTCGACAACGGTGTCGGGCGGCACGCTCAATTTCGGCCCGGGCGGTGCCATTACCAACTTGAATTCGAGTGACGCGGTGCAGATCATTACTTCCGCAATCACCGGGGAACCGGCGGTCGGCGTCTGCGCCGAAGCAGGTCCTCCATGGCATGCCTATATCGGCGGCCTCCGGTTCGCACCCAACAGCGGAAGCATGGCGCTGGGAACTGTCACGCTCGCGCTGAATGCAGGCCAACCTGGCTTCTGGGACAAGACGGCGCTCTGGCTTGGCGGCACGACCACCGGCAACACGGTCGGCGATGTTCGGCCAGCGCCTAACGGCGGCCAATACTCCCAGATGAATTGCGATTCCGGTGAATGGACCGTGACCGGCACGGCGCAACCTTGGACGGCCAATATCCGGGGCGGCACGCTGAAGGTCACCGGCTCTCTCAATCCTTTTGCCGGCGCCTATGTCTCTAGCGGCACACTGCACTACAACAGCCCCGGAGGTGTCAATGGGGGGCTCGACTTCAACGGCGGCAACCTCGACCAAACCAGCGGCGCTCCGATCACCACCTCGACGTTTAACCCGTCCATGGTATGGGACGCCGACTTCACCTTCCTCGCCAGCAACGGCGCGAACAGCGACCTGAACCTTGGCACCGGGTCGGTGCTGCTGACAGGGACTCGCAAGGTGACGATTAACAACGATGCACCCCTCACCGTCGGCGGCGTGATCTCTGACGGCAGTAACGGCTACGGCTTGGCCAAGGACGGCACCGGCACGCTCACGCTCAGCGGAGCGAACACCTACGGCGGCGACACCACCGTCCTGGTGGGCACCCTCGCGGTGAACGGCAATTCCATTGCTGACTCTAACAAACTCGTGATCGATGGCGGCAAGGTGGACGTCGCTGCCGCCGACGCCAATGAGGTCGTGAACTCCTTGTATTTCGCGACGGCCCAACAACCCGCCGGAACCTATGGCAGCACCAGTTCGTCCGCCACCCACAAGGACGACAGCCGGTTCTCGGGAACAGGCATCGTGACGGTCACTACGGGCCCCGGCGGCTACGCGTCCTGGGCGCACGATTACGCCGGCGACCAGACCGCCGAGAAGGATTACAACAACGACGGGGTTGCCAACGGGGTGGCCTTCTTCATGGGCATGGATGGCCTGGCCACCAACCCGGGCGTGGTCGGCGGCAAGGTCACCTGGCCTTATGTGAATGCCGTCACCTCCTTCGAGGTGCAGGTGTCCGACAACCTCAGCGACTGGGCATCTGCCGCTGCGGGCGACGTCGACACGACGAGCAGTCCGGGCAATGTGATCTTCACGCTGCCAACCGGCCCCGGCATCACGAAGAAATTCTGCCGCCTGATGGTCGTGCCGTAACTCTACTCAGTCATTTGGGTAAGATCTCATCTGGCCAGAGTGGTGGCGGGTGGCTCGGGTCTTGATTCTTCGTCGGACCTGGTCTTTCAGGCGCATTTTGATTCGTTTGATAGTCCGCCATTCCCACCTCGCTCTTGCCATCGCGGAAGTTGCGCTCCACCACGTTGCACCCGACCTCGTCGGCCACCAGCACGCGCGGATCCTCGTCGGCCGGGTCGTTGCTCAGGGCGGTCGAGTGCATGACCCGCCTCAAGCTTTCCCATCGCCCCACCTTCCGCACCAACTACCTCAATCCCGCCCTCACCACAGGTCTTATCGAACGCACGATCCCTGACGAATCTAACAGCCGTCTCCCATAGTATCGCCTGACGGCGAAAGGCCGCGCGCTCGCCACCGCACGTTCATGATCCGCGTATCGTCCAAACTAAAGAGTTTTCTAACAGTCTGAATTTTGATCGGACTTAGATCCATCCTATGACACCCCCACCAAGCTAAATATCTTGCCTACGAACTCTCGCTTCCCTCCCATGGTCCGTAGAATCGTCCCCTCACGCGACAATCGGGTTCTTCTGGAACTTTCCATCTGAAAATCCCCCCACTCCTTTAACCTTTCCAAATCGCTGATTTCCCGCTTTCCTCCGCCTGTGACTTTCGACGCCAGCACCCATCCCAACGAAGACCGGAGTATGGCTGACGGCGATGACGAACCGCCATGCCAGGAATTTAGAGTGAATAAGGAATCGCTGATTAGCCAAGCTCATGTCCAACCCGAATTTCCAGCCTCTAGCCAACTTCATCTGGTCCGTTGCTGACCTGCTTCGCGGCCCCTAACCATGCTGGCCGTTTCGGATCCACCACGGAAATCGATTGTATAGGGCACGCCCTTGAGATTCGTAAATTCCGGCTAGAACGGCTAGATTGAGTGTGGGTTTATATGGGTGTTCCATGGGTTTCATGCAGAGTTAAGAGTAGCCGTTAGCAGATTTCCCCCGCGGGGGTGACAAGAAAAATCGCAAAATATATTTTCCTCTATCGGCTCAGATAGGATCACCCTCGCCTGTTGCCCTAGAGCGGGCTGTAGGTGGCGCAGGCGCGGATGTCGGCAGCTTCGAGATTGGTGGTGTCGAAGGCGTTCCACGCGCTGGGTAGCAAGACGAGGGTTTCATCTATGTTGTCTGTCCTGGAATTTCAACCGTGAGTTCTTCCGCTACGAGGAGCCGTGCAGCCTGAAGGAAATCGATAAGGAGCTTGCGGCGGTGGAGCGGCGGATTCTCGACATGCTCAATGAAGTGACTGAGTGAGCGACGAACTTGGAGTGCGGCGGCACGCCGCCGCCTTGGATCGGGGCGACATGTCGCCGCGAAATGGAAAGCGCGATCGGGGCGACATGTCGCCCCGAATCGAAAGCGCGGACATGTCCGCGCACTCCAAATTTCCCACCCGCCGTGTTAAGTTCGCGGTGGGGGTAGCGGACCGCCGCCTTGGAGTGCGGCGGCATGCCGCCGCTTTGGATCGGGGCGACATGTCGCCGCGAATTGGAAAGCGCGATCGGGGCGACATGTCGCCCCGAATTGAAAGCGCGGACATGTCCGCGCACTCCAAATTTCCCACCCGCCGTCTTAAGTTCGCGGTGGAGGTAGCGGACCGCCGCCTTGGAGTGCGGTGGCACGCCGCCGCTTTGGATCGGGGCGACATGTCGCCGCGAATTGAAAGCGCGATCGGGGCGACATGTCGCCCCGAATCGAAAGCGCGGACATGTCCGCGCACTCCAAATTTCCCACCCGCCGTCTTAAGTTCGCGGTGGAGGTAGCGGACCGCCGCCTTGGAGTGCGGTGGCACGCCGCCGCTTTGGATCGGGGCGACAGGTCGCCGCGAATTGAAAGCGCGATCGGGGCGACATGTCGCCCCGAATCGAAAGCGCGGACATGTCCGCGCACTCCAAATTTCCCACCCGCCGTCTTAAGTTCGCGGTGGAGGTAGCGGAC
>Ga0118677_10006724_pt1 | contig 19305 bp, 17 predicted proteins | sample AliMusrvi5mmetaG_FD_86154 | JGI IMG/M metagenome (GOLD analysis project Ga0118677, IMG submission 86154)
GCGGAAAGGTCGGCTTCCCGGTGCTCCGGAAGAAAATTCACGAAAAGTTCCCGGCCCTGTTTCTCACAGCGGAGCCACGGCCCGCTGATATCCAGAGCCGCGGGACCGCTGAACCCGACATGGGTGAAAAGAAACGCGCCCGCGCTCCTTGCGATATGCTTCCCGTCCGCGAAAAGCAAAAGCTCGACCGGAAGTGTAATGCCGGAAAGGCTTTTCCAAGGAGCGTCACTTGTCAGAAGAGGCGTCAGCGCGGGCGTGGTGGGAATGATCGTATGGCCTAGCGTCTGCGCAAGCGCGTATCCGGAGCCATCGCTCCCCGTTCCCGGGTACGACAAACCTCCGGGCGCGATGACAAGCCTCCCGGCGGCATATTCAAAACCCTCTCCGGAAAGATGAAAGCTCCCGTCCTTCCGTAAAACAGTTTTGACCTTTTTCCCGCGTTCGATCACCACGCCGGCTTGCCGGCAGGACTCAAGCAACGCCTGAAGAACCACTTTCGCGGATTGCTCTTTTGGAAAATATTTCGTCCCTTCCTCAAGGACCATCTCCACACCGAGATCCTTAAAAAACCGGAGGGTCCGTTCGGGAGGAAAAGCCCGCAGGACATTGCGGACGGTGCGCGGTTCGCCGGATCGATAATCCTTCTCGTCGGCTTTGAGATTTGTAACGTTACAACGGCCGCCGCCGGAGATGAGAAGCTTGGCGCCGATCGTCTCCTTGCCGTCGAGCACCAGGGCGCGGAGTCCCCCGGACGCGCAGGAGATTGCCGCCATGAGGCCCGCCGGTCCACCGCCGATCACCGCGACATCCCAGGATTTTTCCGGCATAAGGCCCCCTAGAAGAAAAAAAGGACAGCCCCCCTTGCTTCAGGAAGGCTGTCCTTTTTAAAAAATTACTTCGGAAGAACGGTCACTTTGATCATGGCGATCTTCTGGACGGGCTTGTCCTGGCGATCGCGCGGCGCCCGGGCGATCTTATGGACCACATCCATGCCCTCGGTCACGTAACCAAAAACGGAATGGCGGTCATCCAGGTGCGGGGTCGGTCCTTCCGTGATGAAGAACTGGCTGCCGTTCGTGTTGGGTCCGGAGTTCGCCATGGAAAGTGTTCCGGCCTTATTGTGCCGCAATTTCTGCGAGAACTCATCCTGGAACTGATACCCCGGTCCGCCCATCCCGGTACCCGTGGGATCACCGGTCTGGATCATGAAATCAGGAATAACGCGGTGGAAAATGATCCCGTCATAAAAACCCTTTTGGGCGAGGGTCACGAAATTGGCTACGGTCTTCGGGGCTTCGGTCTCATTCAATTCGGCGTAAATATCTCCCTGGGTCGTTTCGATCTTGATCTTCACGATAATATCTTCCTTTCCGGTTACGGGAACTGCGGTTTGAGTGACAGGCGTGAGAGGAACGGCGGGCGCCGCGGCAGCGATCTTTTCAGGAACCACCGGCGTTTTGACCGGCACGCTGCGGGTCGCCGAAGTGGAACATCCCGCGAGCAGCAAACAAAAAGAGAGCAACAACCATTTCTTCATTGAAACTCCTTTCGGTTTAAAAAATCCGCTATTAAAAAAATTCCCGCAACCTCTATGAGGAACCGAGCCGCTTCCCCACGGCCAGACGGCCCATGGCCTTGCGCTCATTTTCCGTCAAATACCGTTTACGAAGGCGGACGTTCTTCGGCGTGATTTCCACGAGTTCGTCCTCCTCGATAAATTCCAGCGCGAACTCCAGCGTCATTTCCCGAGGCGTGATCAGCTGGATCGCTTCATCCGCCCCGGAGGAACGCATGTTGGTCTGCTTCTTTTCACGGATCGCGTTCACGACCAGGTCATTGCCTTTATTGTTCACCCCGATGATCATGCCTTCGTAAAGGATGCTTCCGGGCTGAACGAAGATCTCCCCGCGTTCCTGAAGGCCCCAAAGCGAATAGGCCACCGCTTTCCCGTCGAGCTGCGAGACCAGGACTCCGGATTGACGCTCAGGCATATCGCCCTTGAAAGGTTGGTACTCAAAAAAATTCTGATACATCATGCCGGTGCCGCGCGTCATGACCATGAATTCGTTTCGAAAACCCAGGAGCGCGCGCGACGCGACATGGAATTCCATGCGCATGGTGCCGCCCACAGCACTCATGTTCATGTGCTTCATTTCGGCGTGCCTTTTCCCCATGGCCTCGATCACCCAGCCCTGGTACCCGGGGTCCACTTCCACCGTCACTTCTTCCACGGGTTCATAAGGCTCCCCTTCGATCATCTTTAGGATGACTTTGGGAGGAGAAACTTCCAGTTCATAACCTTCGCGGCGCATGGTCTCGATCAGGATCGCGAGATGGAGCTCCCCTCGGCCGGAGACCTTGAAACGCTCCCCGCCCTCCACTTCTTCCACCTTGACGCCGACATTCATCATGGCTTCGTGCGCGAGCCGCTCACGGATATGACGCGACGTCAGGAAACGGCCGCCGTCTTTCCCCGCCAGAGGGCTGGTGTTGTGCGAAAAATTCATCGAGATCGTGGGTTCATCGATCTTGATGGAGGGAAGCGCCTCGGGTTTGTCCGGAGAGGCCAGGGTTTCCCCCACTTTGATGTCGTCGATCCCGCTGATCGAAATGATATCCCCGGCCATCGCGTCCTGAGCTTCAACGCGTTTGAGGCCCTGGTACTTCAGGATCTTCGTCACCTTGCCACGGATCACGTCACCGTTGTGCTTGACGACCACCATAGGATCGCCATAGCGGATCTGCCCGTGGGCAATGCGTCCGATGGCGATACGCCCCACGTAATTATCATGATCGAGCATCGTCACAAGCATCTGGAACGGCTGTTCGGGGTCCGCGATCGGCGGAAGGACGCGGTGTAAAATAGTCTCGAGAAGCGGGGTCATATCCTTGTGTTCGTCCTCGAGATCGATGGCAGCCCAGCCTTCCCGCCCCGAGGCGTACACCACGGGAAAATCCAGCTGTTCATCGGTAGCGTTCAACTCGCAAAAAAGATCGAAGGTCATGTCCATCACCTCATGCGGCCGGCAATTCGGACGGTCGACCTTGTTGACCACGAGGATCGGCTTGAGATGAAGCGCCAGGGATTTCTTCAGAACGAACTTGGTCTGCGGCATCGGACCGTCGTAGGCGTCAACCAAAAGCAGGACGCCGTCGACCATCTTGAGGATGCGCTCCACTTCGCTGCCGAAATCCGCGTGCCCCGGAGTGTCCACGATATTGAACTGAACGTCCTTGTAACGGAACGAGGCGTTCTTGGAAAAGATCGTGATCCCGCGCTCGCGCTCAAGATCGTTGGAATCCATGATGGTGGACTCCCCGGCCTCGAACTTGTAGGCGCCGCTTTGTTTGAGAAGGGCGTCCACGAGGGTGGTTTTGCCGTGGTCCACGTGGGCCACGATGGCGACATTCCGGACATCTTTGCGTCTTTTCTGAGTGGGCATAAATCCTTTTGTATGCCGTATGCGAGCAGTGTTTTCCCGCACACGCGATTCAATAATAAATCAAGACGGAGAGGAGAACCTTGGCTCTTCAAGCGAGGGATATAAAACAGAAGAACTGAGACTCTAAAAAACCAAGGCCCGGCTTGGAGGCCGGGCCTCAGATCCTGCAACCTTCTTAAATCTTGACGACGTTGACTGCTTGATCGCCCTTGGGGCCTTTGGTAATCTCGAACTCCACAGCCTGCCCTTCTTCCAAGGACTTGTAGCCTTCACCCTGGATGGCGGTGTGATGGACAAACACATCGGCGCCGTTCTCAGGCGTGATGAACCCATAACCTTTTTGATTGTTGAACCACTTGACTTTACCTTTTGCCATTACGGTGAATCTCCTTCTTTATGTTACGCATCCTCCGGAAGAAGCCCCCTGAAGGATTACGTCATTTTTGATGGCGTAATATACGTTAAATCCCCGGCTTTTGCATCTTTTTTCTGAGTTAGTTTTCACTCCGATTTTATGGCCCGGTGAAGGAACGCGTGCAGGGCTTCGCGGATCGCCTTCTCCAAAGCCTCGGGCTGATCCGTTCCGACATAGCACTTCTCGCCCGTCCGCATCTTAAGCTCCACGGACCGGGCTCCGGAAACATGGAAATAGCGGCATTTCCCCGGCCAGCCGATGATCCCCAAGCCCCAACAACGGGATCGTGAGATCTGGCAGGCCTCAATGTCTCCAATGGAAAAATACACCGGAAGAAAGCCGGGACCGAACCAGAGCCTGACGCCGTCCCCTTCGACCTTGACGGTCAATGTCGAGAAAAGGATCCCCGCGACGAGCGAGACGAGCAAGAAGACCGGCGAGTTTACAATCCAGGCGATGAGGATGAAGGCGAGCATGGCCCCCATCACGGCATATCCGGTCTGCGTGTGTTTGTAGGGCATAGGATCTCTATGTCGACTGGGACTGTACCGTGAACCCTTAATTGTTAGATGAACCCGGGGCTAGATCTTTTCCCAATGAAGGACTTCTTCCAGGGTTCGGTTCTTGCGCTGCTTCCCCTCCCGAGTGGCCCAACCAACAGAGATCAGGCTGATCAGCTTGAGATGGCCGGGCGCGCCCAAAAGCTTCGACACTTCTTCGCAATATTCTTTTTTATCGCCGGCGATCCAGCACGTCCCGAGTCCCAGGTCCGTTGCTGCGAGGAGAATATTCTCCGTCGCCGCCGAGCCGTCCTCGAGGTAATACTTGGTTTCCTTGCAGAACACAACGACGCAGGCCATCGCCTGTTTGAGGAAGACGCCGGTGCTGATGATGCCCGCGAGCTTGTCGAGCATCGAGCGCTCCGTGATCACCACGAATTCCCAGGGCTCAACCGCCCGGGCGGTCGGCGCGCGTCTCCCCGCGTCCACAAGCTTCTCCAACAGGTTCTTGGGAACCGGCTGATTCATGTAATCGCGGACACTGGCACGTTTTGCGATGGCATCGAGAGTTTCCATAAATTACCCCTTTTTGACAAACTCTGCCATGGTTTTGCCCAATTGATAACAAGCGGCTAACTGGACCTCATCGGGAGCATACACCACCGAAAGCAATGGGTGAACGATCTCCACGCCCGAGGCGGCAAGTGTATTCTGGAGGGATTGGATCGCGATCCCGGACCAACCGTAAGAGCCAAAGGCGCAGCCGATGCGGTTCTTCGGATGAAGCCCCTTCAGCATTTCCATGAAGGATGTCATGTTCGGAAGAATCCCGCTGTCATGGTTTGAAGAGCCGACAATAAAAGCTTTGGCATCGAGCATCTGGTGGAACACTTCCGTCCGAACGGAGTGGGCCATGTCAAAAATCTCGAAGGCAACGCCTCCCGCGTCGCTGATCCCTTCCGCGATCTTCTGCGCCATCTTCGCCGTCGATCCCCACATGGTCTCATAAACAACCACGATCTTTTTCCGGGTCGAGTTGGCGGCCCAGTATTTGTAGGCCTCGATCACTTTGCCGGGATTCTTCCGCCAACTGAGGCCGTGCGAGGTGGCGATCATGCGGATCGGAAGGGCCATCCGCTCGAGTTCCTGGATCCTTTGGGCGATCAGGTGGCTGAAGGGCCAGAGAATCCCGGCGTAATATTTCCCCACCTCTTCCATGAGCGTTTCCTCGGGGACTTCATCATCGAACCGCTCGCTCGTCGCGTAATGCTGCCCGAACGCGTCATTGGAAAAGAGGATCTGGTCCTCGACAAGATAGCTCATCATGCTGTCGGGCCAGTGGATCATCGGGATTTCGATGAACTGCAAGGTCTTTTTCCCGATCGAGAGCTTGTCCCCGGTCTTGACCGGATGGAAGTTGAGCTTCTGGTGATAATACCGCTCAAGCCCCTGCCCCGCCTTCGCGCTGCCGTAGATCTTGGCTTTCGGACAAAGCTTCACCAGGGCCGGCAGGGCCCCCGAATGGTCCGGTTCGATATGGTTGGCGATGATCGTGTCGATCTTTTCGACCGGCACCACCGTCCGTATCCTCTGGAACATCTCTTCCGCGAAGGGTCCGTACACCGCGTCGATCAGCGTGATCTTCTCATCGACGATCAAATACGCGTTATAAGTCGTGCCGCGCTTCGTGGTGAAGGTCTGTCCGTGGAAATGATGGGCGTTCCAGTCGATCGCCCCGACCCACCAGATATTCTCCGCGATAGGAATCGCTTTCATGAAAGATCTCCTTTATTTCCGCTGGCTCAGGATCCCGTCAAGGATCAGGAGAGAATTGCCCGTTTTTCCGCCGATCTCGAGCTTCTGGAGAATGTCCATCAATTGGGCCTCTTCCTCGACCTGTTCGGTCAGGAACCAGTTGAGGAAAGCCTCGGTCGAATAATCGTCTTCCTTCCGTGCGGCTCCCGCGAGATCCTTGATCATCCGGGTCACTTTCCGTTCATGCTTGAGGGACTCCTCAAAAAGCTGGGCCGCGGCCGTGTATTTCTGCGCCGGCGCCGCCACATCCCCGAGGACGACGTCTCCGCCCTGCTGCTGGATATAGCTATTGAACTTCACGGCGTGCTGCATTTCTTCCGTGGCCTGGAACTTGAACCATCCGGCAAAACCGTTCAGGCCGAGCGAGGCCGCGTAGTTCGCCATCCCCAGGTACAGATAAGCGGAGTGGAATTCGAAATTGAGCTGGTCGTTCAAAAGCCCGGTCATTTTTTTCGTGATCATATTATTTTCTCCTTTTCGATTTTGACAAATAAAGCACCACATTATCCATCACGGCGCCCGTGTGAGCGCTTAAGACGTGACGGGCATAGCGCCCGAGCCATCCGCCCGTCACCTTGGGCGTGAAAGGCTTGAGCCTGGAGAGACGTTTCTTGATCTCCTTGGCCGTGAGCTCGGCATTCATGGTGCGCTTCGTGGCGTCGATCTTGATGGTATCACCGTCCCGGAGGATCGCGATCGGTCCGCCCGCCGCCGCTTCCGGAGAGATGTGGCCGATACAAAGCCCGCGCGTTCCTCCCGAAAAACGGCCGTCCGTGATCAGCGCCGCTTTGATATTGCGCCCTTTCAGGGCCGAGGTGGGCGACAGCATTTCCTGCATCCCGGGACCGCCTTTGGGACCTTCAAAGCGGATCACCACCACATCCCCGTCTTTGACTTTTCCTTTCAAGATCGCGGCAAGCGCGCTTTCCTGAGAGTCATAGCACTTCGCGCGCCCGGTGAATTGCATCATGTCCTTATCCACTCCCGCGGTCTTCACCACGGAGCCTTCCGGCGCGATATTCCCGTAAAGAACCACCAGTCCGCCTTCTTTGGAAAACACTTTCTCGCCGGCGCGGATCACGTCGCCGTCCGGTTCGGGGGCTTTTTCCACCATATTGCGGAGACTCCCCACGCAGGTCTGAAGGTCCAGATTGAGCGGCGCACGACCGTCCTGATGAACGGCTTTCAGGATCGTGGCAATGCCCCCCTTGAGATGCACGTCCGAGATGTGGATATCCGGCCGCGACGGCGAAACCTTACAAACGGTGGGCGTTACTTTCGCGAGCTGGTTGAGCCTCTTGATCGGATAGGAGATCCCGGCTTCGCAGGCCAGCGCCAGCGTGTGCAGGATCGTGTTGGTGGAACCGCCCATGGCCATATCGAGAATGAAAGCGTTGTCGATCGAAGCCTTGGTCACGATATCGAGCGGCCGGATATTGTTGAGCAGCGCGTTCTCCAGAGTGTCCGCGGCCTGCTCGACCAGCTTGATCCTTTCCGGATTAATGACCCAGGTCATTTTTTCACGATCTGCCCACGCCGCGGCCGGGATGGTGCCGTTGCCGGGTTGCGCCAGGCCGATCGCCTCCGCCAGACAGTTCATGGAATTTGCGGTGAACATGCCGGCGCAACTGCCGCAGGTCCGGCAGGCCGTGTTCGCGACCTTTTCAAGCTCCTCGCGGGACATTTTCCCCGCCGCCTCTTTCCCGACGCCTTCGAACACCGTGATAAGATCCGACTTGTTTTGCCCGGCCAGCATCGCACCGCCGCTGACATACACCGAAGGAATATTGAGACGCACCATGGCGTTCAGCATCGCGGGAACGATCTTGTCGCAGTTGCCGATCCCGATCCAGCCGTCGCAGGGATGCGCCCCGATGATGCTTTCGATCTGGTCGGTGATGAGTTCCCGGGACGGAAGCGAATACTTCATCCCAAAATGCCCCATCGCGATACCGTCGCAGATCGCGGCGCCGATATTCGCATACCAAACGTTGTAACCTTTGGCCTTGAGCGCGGCGACGAGCTTCTCCCCGAGAACGTTCAGATGCACATGACCCGGAATGTGGGTCGTGTAGGAATTGATCACGGTCACAAATTTCTTCTGCCGGTCAGCGACATTGCCGAGCACTCCAGCGGCAACCATGAGCCCCGCGGCAGGAAGCATATGCGTGCCTTCGCCGACGACGCGGCTTCCGTGTTTTTGAATCGCTTCGATCCCGGGATTTACGGCTTTTCTCATGGTTTTCTTTTTCACTCCTTGTTTATTTTTGGGGGGCGGCCGCGCCGGCATATTGCAACATCGCGTCCACCGCGGCCTTCGCACGGAGACGGACGGACTCCTCCACACTCACCACGTATTGCATCTTTTCAAGAGAGACCTTCACATCTTTCAACGTGGTCATCTTCATCATCGGACAGATCAAATAGTCAGACGCCGCATGGAAGACCTTGTCAGGATTCTCAAGCTGAAGGCGATGGAGAAGCCCGACCTCGGTACCGACAATAAAGGCCGTGCCCGCCGGCTGAGACTTGGCGTACTTCAGCATTCCCGAAGTACTTCCCACAAAATCCGAGAGTTCCAGAGTCCCGGGTTTGCATTCGGGATGCATGATCACTTGGGCTCCCGGCCATTTCTTTTTAGCGGCCGCCACCGCGAAGGGAGAAAGGAGCGCATGCGTCGGGCAGCAGCCGTCCCACAAGATCAACTCACGCCCCGTCACCTTGGCGGCGTAATGCCCCAAGTTGTAGTCCGGCACAAAGAGGATGGGCCGTTTACGGTCGATCGACTGAACGATCTCCACGGCATTGGCGGAGGTGCAGCAAATGTCGGTCTCGGCCTTGACTTCGGCGGAACTATTTACGTAGGTGACCACCACGGCATCCGGATGCTTTTTCTTCATCTCACGGATCTGCTCGGCGGTTGCGTATTCGGCGAGCGTGCATCCGGCTTCCAGGACCGGCAGAAGCACGGTCTTGTCCGGCGAAAGGATCGCCGCGGTCTCGCCCATAAAACGGACGCCGCAGAAAACGATCACTTTGGCGGAAGTTTTGGCCGCGATCCGGCTAAGTTCCAGAGAGTCCCCGGTATAATCGGCAAGGTCCTGGATCTCGGGAGGCTGATAATTATGCGCCAGGATCACCGCCTCGCGGTCCTTCTTGAGAAGGCCGATCTGGAGGAGTAGCTCCTGCGTCAATGTATCGTTAGGAAGATCTTTCATAAGATTTGGAACTCCGAAGAACTTTTAGTTTACTTTCTTTTGCCGCCCCTTGCAAGCCAAGAACCCCCGCAATTTCGCGACGGGGTGGACACCCTTCAAACACATTCCTTACCACGACGGAGGTCGGTCGAGGCCTGGCACAAGGGACTGCTTTTTTCGCGTTTGGACTCGTAAACGCTCCGCACGGGCACTTTATCGCCGCAGGCCGTCCGGAAGGCCCTTGTGATCTCCTCCAACTCCTCGGGAGACAAAGGTTTTACGGCACAAGCCCGGAGGGGCGTATTGACTTCGATCTCGTCGGGCTGGATCCCACGGGCGAGAGCCATGATCCCGTTGGCGTCTTTCTTGTTACTGGCCACGAACATCACCTGCAGCGTCAAATGCCCGCGATAGACCTTCCGGAACGCCTTGAGTCCGTCCACGATCTCCACCAGGGTGATCCCCGCGGCGGGGTGGTTGACGTTCCCGAAAAGAACGGAAGAAGAAGCGTCCAGTTTCGCTTCGACACGGTCGGTGAGAAGCAGATCCTCCCGCACATCCGGCCGGTCGATCAGCGAGGCATTCGTGATGACGGCGATCTTTTCTTTCCGGAGGGCCCGGATACCCCGGATCATCTCGCCCAGATTCTTGGCGAGCGTCGGCTCGCCGCTCCCGGCAAACGTGATGTAATCCAATTCCATGGCGGGCAAGGAGCGTATTTCTTTCAAAAGAGCCTCGGTCGGGACAAAGACTTCCCGCTCCGTCGGAAAAACCTCGGTTCGGCCCACCTGGCAATACACACAATCAAAGGTGCATGTTTTCCGGGCGGTCGACACGGGGTCGATCCCCAGCGACTTCCCGATCCTCCAGGAAGAGACGGGTCCGTAAATATATTTATATTTCGACTTTTCCATCGTGGGCCTTTTCAATGAAGAAAAAACCCCCGCGGCATTTCTCCGAGGGGGTTTTATGACTCGCCATTATTTAACCACGAAATACCCCAATCCCCAAGCGGATTCCCCAACCCTTTCAACTGCGCTAGTTGAAATATTAACTAACGCAGTTGAAACGGCCGAAAGTTTAGACCTTCGCGGTCCCCAGGATCGCGGCCAGATCTTCCTTGGCCGTGGTCACCGGTTTGATATTGAACTGCTCCACAAGCACACTCAGCACATTCGAGCTGACGAAGGCCGGAAGCGAAGGTCCGATACGGATATTCTTGATCCCGAGCGCCAGAAGCGTGAGCAGGATACAAATCGCCTTCTGCTCATACCAGGACAGGATCATCGAAAGCGGCAGATCGTTCACGCCGCACTCGAACGCGCCGGCAAGCGCCACAGCCACCTGGATCGCGGAATAAGCGTCATTGCATTGCCCCATATCGAGAAGCCTGGGAATGCCGCCGATATCCCCGAACTCAAGTTTGTTGAAACGGAACTTCCCGCAGGCGAGCGTCAGGATCACGGTATCCTTCGGAGCTTCCTGCGCGAAATCCGTGTAATAATTCCGTCCGGGCTTCGCGCCGTCGCATCCGCCGACCAGGAAGAAATGCTTGATGAGCCCCGCTTTGACCGCCCCGACCACTTTGTCGGCGACGCCCAGCACCGCGTGGTGGCCGAACCCGACCACGATATTTTTCGCCGCGACGTCCGCAGGAAATCCGCCGGCCGCGATCGCCGCCGCAATGACCTTGCTGAAATCTTTCTTACCGTTCACCGCGGGAATATGCGCCACCCCCGGCCACGCTACAAGACCGGTCGTAAAGATCCGGCCTTTGTAACTTTCCCGGGGCTGCTGGATGCAGTTGGTGGTCATCAGGATCGCGCCAAGAAAAAGATCGAACTCCCTGGCCTGATCCTGCCACGCGCCGCCGTAATTGGCGACGAGATGCTTGTATTTCTTGAGATTCGGGTACCCGTGCGCCGGCAGCATTTCGCCGTGCGTGTAGATATTGACCCCTTTCCCTTCGGTCTGCTGAAGGAGTTGTTCAAGGTCCAGAAGGTCGTGACCTGACACGAGTATCGCCGGACCTTTTTTCACCCCGAGGGACACTCCGGTCGGCTCGGGATGCCCGAAACGGTCCGTGTGCGCCTTGTCCAGCACCTCAAGACATTTAAGGTTCACGAGACCGAAATCCATGTTGAGCTTCACGAGATCGGCCACGGTCAGGCTATTATCCGTAAGCGCGCGCAACCCCTTGTGAAAAAAAGCGGTCACGGATTCGTCCTCACACCCAAGCACCATGGCATGGTCCGCGTAGGCGGCCATCCCCTTGAGCCCGTAAAGAAGAAGCTCTCGAAGACTCCGTATATCCTCATTCAAACTCTTGTCGGAAAGAATGCCGACCTCTTGCCCCTGCTCCACAAGCCCTTCCAAAGTAATTCCGGGCTTCCAGGAAGCCGCCGCGGGAAGATCCCCCAAAAAATCACGGCCGTTCTTCTTGCTATATCCTGCCAGGAACAGCTTTTTGATCTCTTCTTTGATCTGATAACCGCGCAAAAGCGTTTCCTGCAATCTTTTAGGATCAAAATCCACGTTCGTGACCGTGGCAAAAAGCGCCTCGATCACAAATAAATCCGTCGCCCTGTCCTTGATCCCTATCTCACGGGCCATTTGCCCATAGACGGCGATCCCTTTCGCCACGTGAACCAAAAGGTCCTGGAGCGCCGCGACTTCGGGGTTCTTACCGCACACGCCGATCGTGTCGCAGCCTTTTCCTTTCGATGTCTGTTCGCACTGGTAGCAAAACATACTCATTTTAGTTTCCTCCCCCGGTTGACCCCGCGCCTTTCAGCGAGAGATTTCATTTGGCACTTGTTTTTTAAAGAACTTTTCGAACCGCGAGAAGCACCCTGACTCGCGTTCCTCAAATGGGACGGCTCGTTGATACGGACTTTGCCATGCAATTCACAACCTCGCTGCGTCGGGCGGCAGACTTTTCTAAGCTTCTGACACTGCTCGCCCTGCTGATGGGGACAGCCCCAACTCATGTCAAAAGACCCTTTCTCATCGCACCTCCAGCTGCCGCGTCAATGATGAGAACACGTCCCGGACCCGCAAGTCGGTGCCGGGCCCTTGTCCGCCGGTTTGATCTGGAAACGCTCAGCCAGAGCCAACGCTTTTTTCAGATAAAAATCGTGCCCCCTATCCTTGGGAAGCCCCTCTTCTTCGTCACGGAGCGCCTGGAGCAAGTGTTCCTGCTGAACGGCACTCAGATTTTCATTGGCCATGGCGAACAAGCAATGGTCTTCCTTTTGAATATGCTCACGGAGGAGCGGAAGATAAGCACGGGCAGCCGACACGAAATCCCCAAGAGCGGACACTTCACCTCTCGCGTAGTTATTGACGGCTGTTTCCATCTCCCCGATAAAACCCCGCCCCAACTCATGTTCCGCGAGCATGACTCCCGTGGGACCTCCGTCACGCGGCAGCCCGCAAGTTTCGAGGGCCGCGAATAAATGCCGTTCCTCTTTCGCATGGTGAAAACGGTCGGCAAATACGCGGAAGAAGTCGATCATATCCCGGGCTGCGTCACAATCCAGCTTCTTTTTTTTCTCGCTCATATCCGTCAACTTCTCAAGGCAGGACAACACCCGTTCGATCACCCGGTGCTCATTTTCCAAGACTTCCGTCGGCTTCATGATTTTGTCCCTTTCCCGGCTCTTTTACTTCCCTCGAGGAAATGAAACATCCCCCGTCTCGGAAGCTTGGGTTTATTCTTGATCGCGATCCGAAGTCCCGTGATCGCGCGAGGCGTCACGGAAAGCGTGCGAAACCCCGCCGCCATCAGTTTCCTCGCGTAAGCGGGGTCCGAGGCCAGTTCGCCGCAAACCGAAAGAGGCTTGCGGTGCCTGTGGGCGGCCTGCGCGACATGACGCACGAGGGTCCAGAAAGCCTTCCGGTCCGGATGATGGTCACTGGAGACAAGCTCGTTGTCGCGGTCGACCGCGCAAAGGTACTGGATCAGATCATTCGTCCCAAGACTCCCGAAATCCGCTTCTTTCAGGATCTCCTCGGCATCGAGACACGCCGCCGGCACTTCGAACATAAGCCCGTGCCGGATCTCACCCTGAGGAAGATCCGCGGTTTCTTCCGTGAATTTCTCCCGGAGTTTCCGGAACTGCGCGAGATCGATCACCATCGGATACATGACGTTGATACGGCCATGCTGGGAAACCCGGGCGAGAGCCCGCGCCTGCGTCCTGAAGAGTTCGGGACGCCCCAAAAGAAGACGGCTTCCCCGGAATCCCAGGGCGGGATTTTGTTCCTTCGGAAAGTGCAGAAAGTCCGCCCCTTTGTCCCCCCCGAGATCAAGCATGCGGAAATAGACGGGCTTTCCCTTCATGGCCTTTAAGACCTGGACGTACAGCTCGACCTGTTCGTCTTCGGTGAGCAGTTTTTTCGCGGCAAAGAATTCGAATTCCGTCCGGTAAAGTCCGATGCCTTCCGCGTGCTGGTCCACGGCTTCCTGCACCCGTTTCGCGACGCTGAGGTTCGCGTAAACGCGAAGCCCCTTGATGGGGAACACCGCCTTGACCGCCTCCGCCTTGGGGCGCGCAAGATCCGGATACTGGGCGAGGGTCTTCGCGGTCGGCCAGATGATGACCTCCCCCGAATTCCCGTCCACGAGCACTTCCGTCCCGCAGAAGATCCTGTCATGGATCCCGGGGATACCGCTGACCGCCGGGATTCTCAGGGACCGGGCAAGGATCGCCGCGTGGGACGCCACGCCGCCTTTGTCGGTCACGAAACCTTTGATGAAATCCGTGTTCAGTTCCATGGTCAGGCTCGGGGTCAGCTCTTCTGCGATCACAATGCGGTTCTTCCCCCTCTGGCAGAAGAAATCGTTCTGGCACTGGAACGACGGGCTCAGGTTCGCGAGCGCGTCCAGAAGCCGCCGCTTCACTTCCCCGATATCGGAGGCCCGCTCCCGGATGTACGCGTTGTCCATTTTGACAAGTTGTTCTTCGAAATAATCGAGGGTACTGATCACGGCCTTCTCGGCGTTAAAATTCTTGCTCCGGATATGCTCCGTCACGCGCGAAATCACCGCCGGATCCTCGAGGATCATTTTCTGGGCGGTAAAGATCTCCGCCTCGGCCCGGCCGACGCGCTCTTCGACTTCTTTGGCGAGGAGGGAAAGTTTTTCCCGGACGGTGGTCAAAGCCTGACGGAAACGGTCCCCTTCACTGCGGACCTCTTTGTCGGTGATGTCGGCGACAGGAAGACTCATGTGTCTTTTTTCGTTGAAAAGACACACGCGCGCCATCGCTGCCCCGGGGCTGAGAGGCACGCCTTTGAATCTTGTTTCTTTATCCGTGGACTCGATCAGCATGACCGCCTCCTTTGATGCGACTGCATCCTTCCCTCCGTCCCATGAGAGACCTGATACTGACCTTGGAGAGCCGTTGCAGCACATCCCGTTCAATGGAACTGATCTCGCTCCTTAACTTGCAAGTCGCGCGATTGGGACAGATCTTCTTTTTGAACAAGCACTCATTGAGCTCGACCGTGCCCTGGAAAATGCGTATCAGCTCCGTAAGCTTCACCGAATCCGGCTTCCGGGCCAGGGAGAATCCGCCGCCCTGCCCTTTGAACGATTTAAGTATCCCTTCCGAGCTCAGCTTCTGGAGGATCTTCCTCAAAAAAGGGCGCGGGATGTGGAGTGACGCCACCAGCTCAACGGCGTTGACGGAATCCTTCCGCTGCCCCGCAATGTAACAAAGAGCGCGCATCGCGTAATCGGTGTTTCGCGTGATCATCTTCATGCCTTAATGATACCATCTTGGTCTCATTTGTCAAACAAGAAAATCCGCTTCCGGTCATGCCCGGAATTCTTACAAGACGGAGGGTCCTCCCGAGGCTTCGAGAGAGTTTTTTTCTGCAGGGCTTCATGGATCGCGCGCGCGGCTATTTTCCCGGCGCCCATCGCGAGGATCACGGTCGCGGCACCGGTCACGATGTCTCCGCCGGCGTACACGCCTTCTTTGGAGGTCTTCATGGAGGCTTCATCGACAATGATACCGCCCCAATTCCGGACTTCGAGCCCCGGAGTCGTCTGGCGTATGAGCGGGTTCGGGGTCCCCCCGATGGCGATAATGACTGTCTCGACGGGAAATTCAAAATTACTTCCTTGTTTCACTAAGGGTCTGCGTCGTCCGGAAGCGTCGGGTTCGCCCAATTCCATCTCGACGCACTCCATCCCCGTCACCCAGCCGTCTTTTCCGAGGATCTTCACGGGATTCCGGAGCAGCCGGAAGATGATCCCCTCTTCCTTGGCGTGATGGATCTCCTCGGCGCGGGCCGGAAGTTCGGTCTCGCTCCGGCGATAGACGATAAAAACCTCTTCGGCGCCAAGACGCTTGGCGGTGCGCGCTGCGTCCATGGCAACATTGCCGCCCCCGACCACGGCGACGCGCCGGCCGATCTTCACCGGCGTGGGGACATTCGGAAAATCGTAGGCCTTCATCAGATTGGCGCGCGTCAGGAATTCGTTAGCGGAATAAACCCCGTTGAGATTTTCCCCCTCGATCTTCAGAAAGGACGGGAGGCCGGCGCCGCAGCCGATAAAAACAGCCTGGAAGCCTTCCTGAAAAAGCTCGTCCACGGTGATCGATCTCCCGACAATCACGTTCTTCTCGATCTTGACGCCGAGAGCAAGCGCGTTTGCGATCTCCCGGGCCACAAGCTTTTTGGGAAGCCGGAACTCCGGGATCCCGTACATGAGAACGCCGCCCAAGGCGTGAAGCGCCTCAAAGATCGTCACCTCGTAGCCTCTTCGCGCGAGCTCTCCGGCACAGGTTAACCCCGACGGCCCTCCGCCCGCGATCGCGACCTTGATGCCGTTTTTTTTGATCTCGGGAAGGTCCGGAGACATATGTTCCATCGCGTAATCCGCGACAAAACGCTCCAGACGGCCGATCGCCACGGGCTCGCCCTTTTTGCCGCGCACGCAGAGCGCTTCGCACTGGGTTTCCTGAGGGCATACGCGGCCGCACACCGCCGGAAGACAATTCTCGCTGGCAAGGATCCTGGCCGCTCCGTCAAAATCCCCTTCTGCGACCTTTTTAATGAATTCGGGGATACCTACATTCACAGGACAACCCGCCACGCAGGGACGCGTCTTACACTGAAGGCAGCGAAGCGCTTCTTCCTTGGCCTGCACGGGCGTGTACCCAAGCGCGACTTCCCTGAAATTCTTGATCCGCTCTCCGGGCGTCTGCTCCGGGATGGGAACTTTCCTGGGACTCATGTTCGGGGACATTCAGGCGGGCCTCAGGCCGATCTTGCAGGAGTGAGCTTCTTCGGTCTTGTACATGCTCTGCCGGCGCATCAGCTCGTCGTAATCCACCTGATGGCCGTCAAAATCCGGGCCGTCAACGCACGCGAACTTCGTTTGGGCGCCCACCGTCACGCGGCATCCGCCGCACATGCCGGTCCCGTCCACCATAATGGGATTGAGCGAAACGCTGGTCTTGAGACCCCACGGCTTCGTGAGCAGGCTGACAAATTTCATCATGATCACGGGACCGATGGCGATCACCTCGTCATACTTCTCGCCCGCCTCGACGAGCTCCTTGAGTTTCCCGGTGACCAGCCCCTTCGTCCCGTAAGTCCCGTCATCGGTCGTCACATGGAGATTCTTGCAGAACCCGGAGAATTTCTCTTCGAGGATGATGAAGTCTTTGCTTCGCGCGCCCAGAATGACGTCCACGGAAGTCCCCATTTCGCTCAACTTCTTGAGCTGTGGATAAAGGGGCGCCGCGCCGACACCGCCGCCGATTCCGATGACGCGCTTGAGAGGCTGAAGTTCCGTGGGTCGCCCGAGCGGCCCCACAAAATCCGTGAGCGAATCCCCTTCTTTCTTTTCGCTGAGCTTCCGGGTGGTGTAACCGGCCACCTGATAGATAATGGAGACCGAGCCGCGTATCCGGTCGTATTCCGCGATCGTCAGGGGCACGCGCTCCCCTTCCTCATCCACGCGGAGAATAATGAACTGGCCCGGTTCACAGTGCCGCGCGACGTAAGGCGCCTGTATCACCATCTCTTCGACGTTGTTCCCCAGGTGCTTCTTTTCGATGATTCGGTACATAAGGACATCCTCCGCGGGCTGAGCCAAATACTACAGACGGAACGAACGCGGAGCAACCTGTTTTAAGGAGAAATAGCCTTCCGGAGTCCCTTTGAGAAACGCTATTTTTTCATCCGGGAGTAAGCCAGAAGGGCGCGTTTGCGTCCGGCGTCGTGGTCGACCACGGGCGACGGATAATTTTTATCCAGTCGAACGCCCGCCGCGGCAAGAATCCCGGGCGAAGCCTCCCAGGGCCGGTGAATGTAACGGTCGGGAAGTTTCGAAAGTTCGGGAACCCACCTGCGGGTATAAGCGCCCCGGGGATCGAATCGGATTCCCTGAAGAACGGGATTAAAAATGCGGAAATAGGGCGCCGCGTCCGCGCCGCAACCTGCGACCCACTGCCATCCAAAAGCATTGTTCGCGAGATCCGCGTCAACAAGCGTCTCCATGAACCAGGCGGCGCCCTCCTGCCACGGCTGAAGCATATCTTTCACGAGGAGAGAAGCCGCGATCATGCGCACCCGGTTATGCATCCAGCCCGTCGCCCAAAGCTGACGCATGCCGGCATCCACGAGAGGATATCCCGTCTCACCCTTCCGCCAGGCGCGAAGGAGGTGCCCTTCCTTTCTCCAGGAGAATTTCAGAAACTCCTTGTGAAGCGGCATCGAGACCATCTCCGGAAAATGGAAAAGCATGTGCCGAGCGAATTCCCGCCAGACGAGCTGCCTCAAAAAAGCCTCTGCCGCTCTCAAAGCTCCGGGACGTCGGCACTCCGCCATCCGCCGCCGCGTCTCATGCCAGACCTGCCGCGGGCTGATCTCCCCGAAGTGAAGAAAAGGAGAAAGCTTCGAGGTCCCTTCCGTGGCGGGATGATCACGTCCAAGCGGATAGTCTAAAAGAGGACCGGACAAAAACTTTTCCAGGTGACTCCCGGCGCTCTTTTCCCCGGGAGTCCAGCTCCCGGCTATTTTTTGGGTCCATTCTTTCCGCGGGCCGGGACTCCAAACTCCGATCTTGTCCGAACTCGGCCACGAAGATGGCGCGGGAAGATCCCCGGAGAGCCTGACGGGAGAGGCGGGTTCTTCCAGAGAAAGGCAATGATTCCAAAACGGCGTGAAAACCTTGAAAGGAGTTCCCTGTTTGTTCCGGATCCTGCGGGGATCATAGAGAAGCGAGTCACTTACCGCGTCACAAAAGATCCCGGCGCCCCGGAGAGCCACGCGGACCTTTTCATCGATCTTTCTCTGAGCCGGCTCAAAGCTCTCATCCCAGAGGACCGCCGTGGCGCCCGTCTCAGAGATCAAGCTCCTAAGAACTGCCGCCGTTTCTCCCTGCCGGATGATGAGACGCGATCTTTTCGCGAGAAGATCACGGTTTAAACTTTCAAGCGAACGCCCCAGCCACCATTCGCCCGCTGTCCCCCGGTCCATTCTTTCCTCCAGGAGAAAGAAGGGGATCACGGGACCGCCTCGGGCCAGGGCGGCCGTCAGAACCCGGTTATCCTGGAGACGAAGGTCCCGGCGGAACCAAACGAGGGTCGTTCTTGCGGGAGCCATGCGGCAGAGGTTTTATTTTTTGAGCAGCCGTTCGATCTTCATAAGCAGGTCGGCGGAAGCGTAAGGTTTGCGGAGACAGTCATCGGCCCCGGCCACCCGGCACAAGTGTTCGATATTGTCCACCCCCGCGGCCGTAGTGGTGATCACGGGAATACCCCGCGTGACAGGCTCCGCCCGGAGCCTGCGGCAGACCTCCAGCCCGTCGATCCCCGGCATCAGTACATCCAGCAGGATCAGGTCCGGTCTTTCTTCCGCCGCTTTCTTCAATCCCGACTCCCCGTCCGAGGAAGCGATCACCTCATAAC
>Ga0118677_10006725_pt1 | contig 19305 bp, 20 predicted proteins | sample AliMusrvi5mmetaG_FD_86154 | JGI IMG/M metagenome (GOLD analysis project Ga0118677, IMG submission 86154)
AAGGTTTCAGATCCAGCACAGGAGTGATTTCACCAAAAATATCTATCGGAGCTTCAGCGAGCAGATAGGTAACTCCTACAGGGACCCGAACGCCTATATGAGATTTGTTGTTGATATTTTTAACCCGTCCGCCAATACCGTAATACCATGGAAGAGATCCCTTTATCTCGGAAGAGCTTGTAGTTAAAGAGGATCCGTGAATCAGGTAGTCTGCATGCAACTGAAAAGGGCTATTGTCTGTAAGCGACCAGGCACAAGCTGCATCAAAAGCCGTGGTCTGATCAAGCCAGTATTTAACACTCACGCCTGTCGGCTCGCCGACAATGGCGCCAAATCCAATACCATCTCGGCCGTAAGCTTGAGGTAAGGCAGCACTTACAAACAATGAGCCGGCAGCAATAATCGTTGCGAATCGGGCCAGAACATTCTTTTTGATCATATGTTTATCCTCTTGTTATCGGTTGTTACAATAAGTAAAAAGGCTCGCTGTTAATTAAACAATAAGGTTGATTATAATCAACACTCTTATCACTGCTCCTGAAAAAAGCTTTTTTTTTAACCGCATATATTGACTGCGAATGTTGAAAATCATGGCTATTTCAGAAGTGATACGTGGCATTCCCACCTATTAACCTGAATATTTTGTAGTCGTGCCAAAAGGCACAGAATGACGGAGCGCAATTCAGCCTCACCATACTTCGCTCGCACTTTGCTGTTAGGGTACAACAATAAGAAATCAGATAGAGCTTCTTGCCTAGTGTTATCGTCGCATAATCGTGAACCTTACCTGTAACTATAAGTATATAGAATAAATATGTCGGAATCAGCCTTGCATACAGATCCATTATTCGCTATAGTGGGTGTGATAATAAAGAAAATGCGGTGTTAAAATCGCGCGATTTATCACTTCGGAAATAACTAATCCACAAGGTCACACATGGCAAGCAAGAAGAAAGAGATTCCAGTGAAGTCACCAGAGCAGTTCGAAGAGGATATTAGACTTATGGCTTATTACCTATGGGAAGAAAAGGGCTCAACCGATGGCGGAGATGTCGAGGATTGGATTGCCGCCGAACTATATTTGAATAACTGAATACCCTCTTCGCAATATCAAATTTCAAAGGCCACTCCTCAGGGGGTGGCTTTTTTTTTATTTTTTTTGAAATTTTTAAGCTTTCATAAAGGCCCCTTTAAGGAAGTGTTGCGTAAAATAATCCCTGTAAATAGTGACTTGTCTGAAGAACACTACAGGTTTTAAAAACACTCAACAAAAGGAGCAGAACATGATTAAAAGCACTACCCGTTTCATCAAAACCGCTGTGTTAATGGCTGGCTTAGGGTTCATCACCACAAATGCATTGTGCAACGGAACAATTACAGGCACAATTGATACCAACATGCCGAAGTACAAAGGTGATGCTGTTGTCTATCTGGTAGGGGTCAACGGACCGGCTGTGTGCGAAAATAAAACTATTGAGCAGCAGAGTCTTACTTTTTCGCCTAAAGTGACAACTTTACAGGCTGGATGTCCCATTGTATTCACAAACAACGATAAGATCAACTCAAGCGTTACCTCATTCAGCCCGGCAAAAAAATTCAACGTGGAGAAATTGGATTCAGGTACATCCAGAAAGCTTACCTTTGAAAAGTCAGGTGTTGTTCAGTTGCTGAGCAAGCCCCATGCCGAAATGACCGGCTTTGTAGTCGTCACCAACAATAAATATGCAGCAGTGACTGAACATGACGGCAAGTTCACTATACCAAATGTTCCGGCCGGCACATACGAAATCGGTGTATGGAGTGAAAAACTCAAGGCAGAGGGCAAAACAACTGTTACCGTAGCAGAGGGCGAAACGGCTCCTGTAGTCCTCAAAATGGCGAGATAACTACCCATGAGCCCATTTAAAAGCCTCCCCCTCGGACAGACTGAATAAACTTCGTATCCAAGGGGGGAGGAAAGGGATTACGGCGAAGCTTTCTTTGCCAACGTGCTCAACGTATCATTCAACGTATTACTTTTCTTTGCACTGCTACTCGAACTACCGAAATAGTAACTATAGATTGATGTTAATATTGATGAAAGAACACCCAATATATACAAGATGATTTCTTTTACCGTAGTTCGTTGGTCTTGCTTTTCTTTCAAAGCGGTTCTTGCATACGCAACTTTATTTTTAAGAAATTGTTTGTCTTCTTTAAGACCTTCTTCTCGTGTTTTTTGACGAGTGGAATCGATTTTCGATAATTTGACATGTAACTTTTTCTCAGTTGCTTGACGAGTAGAATCAACTATAGCAAGTTTTGATGCCTTTTCGTATATCTCTTCGGCAGAAGAAACTGCCTTGATTTCATCGCTGGGAGTAACCTTAAGCACAAAAATAAATACCCCAAACGTTATAAAGGTGAGGATAACCGTAACCAAAGCAAGAATTGGCGATATATTCTTACTAAGCCCACCATCAACTTGATCAGACGCCTGTTTTTTCTGTTCAGCATTATCAGACATACAATACCCTCCTCTATGACGTTGGTTATGCTGTATGAACTTTTCATTCAGCTGTTTGACCGGTGATGAACGACTTAATAAATTATCGAGAAAACGACAGTGTAATATATAAATTAAGTATAATTTTAAAGATAGATTGATCCAATATGTATTCCGGATTTGAGTTCAGTCAAAGCAAACCGTTATCATTTGAAATGTTGACCGCTGGAGTCATCAAAAAAAACAGCAGAAAAGCAGATCGCGGTGATACACATGAACTGAAATAAAAAAAGGAGTTATTATGCAGCGTGAACCTGGAACAAATGAGCAAAAGCTTGCGGAAACAGCAAACGCTCTTGTCGCTCTCGATAAGGGTCTCCTGGCATTGGATGAGAGTAATCCAACCTGTAACAAACGATTTGCCCGGTATGGAATTCCTCAAACAGAGGAGATGAGACGAAACTACCGTGAGCTGATTGTGACAACTGAAGGACTCGGAGAGTTCATTGGCGGCGCCATCCTCTACGATGAGACCATCCGCCAGAAGAAAAAAGACGGGACACCCCTTATTAAACTCATCATTGATGCCGGAATTATTCCCGGTATTAAAGTGGACGGCGGGGTAAAGGAGATGGCTGGTCATCCCGGAGAGCAAATATGCGAAGGTCTTGACGGATTGAGAGCGCGTCTGGCCGAATACTCTCAGCTGGGGGCCCGTTTTGCCAAATGGCGCGCGGTCATTACCATTGGAAATGGTATTCCCAGCCAGGCTTGCATTGAAGCCAATGCCCACACGCTGGCCCGTTATGCCGCGTTTTGCCAGGAAGCTGGCATGGTGCCTGTTGTCGAACCGGAAGTGCTTATGGACGGTGATCATACACTGGAAAGGTGCCGCGAAGTGACTGAGGAAGTTCTTCACTCGGTTTTCGATCAGCTTTACCGCCAGCGAGTAACTCTTGAGGGCATGATTCTTAAAGCCAACATGGTTCTTCCGGGATTGAGCTGCCCTCAACAGGAAACAACTATTGAGATTGCAGAAGCTACCGTAAAATGTCTCATGCGGGTTGTCCCTGCAGCTGTTCCGGGAATCACGTTTTTGTCAGGAGGGCAATCTGCTGAATTGGCATCTGAGAGGTTAAATGCCATGAATATGAGATTCAAAGCACGATCACCCTGGGCATTGGCATTTTCATTTGCCCGTGCCATCCAGCAACCTGCCTGGGAGATATGGCAAGGAAAAGAGGCTAATGTAGTTGCGGCACAGCAGGCCCTATTGCATCGAGCGAAATGCAACCGTGACGCACGCCGTGGAGAATATCAGGGTGACTGACTTCTGCCGGTTGAAAAGGAAGACGATTGTAATGGAGAGCGAAAATAAAGAGTTGTTGGCGGCTACTCATGAAAAGTTCTCAACATTCAAGGAGCTTAGCGAATAATCAGGGCCTGAGTTTGCCTGGGAAAAAATACTGGAAGGGTTTCCAGAGCAGCAACAGCATCGAATGAGCCCGTTTATTGAACATGCCACTCTGGCTGAGGGATTTAACAAAGCCATTCCTTTTATTAAAAGCATCGGCATGGAGATGGAGGTTGCTTGTGTAGGTTTACATATGAGTTCCGTAATGTGTATTATACACCTTCAAGGAGCAAACCTTTTATGACATTGAAAAGCTAATGGTACAGAGCAACAGCATTTATTTCTCTACTCCTGTTAACGCACTTGTTGAGGGAATATACATCCAGAAAATTCCATTTTCCGACATCAAGAAGCATGGGGATTTCGGGTTGGGCACCTTTGATAATCTGGACGGCGAAATGGCTATGCTTGATGGTGCGATTTACCAGATCACGTCAAATGGTGTTGCAGCGAGAGTAAGCGAAGAGACATTAACACCGTTTACCTGCGTTACCTTTTACAAGCCGGTGAGCCACGACCAACTTCAGGAAGAGTGCTCTTATAAGGTTTTTCTTGACTGGTTGTTCAGTCTTCTTCCTTCGCCCAACATTTTTTATGCTATTAGGATAGAAGGTTCTTTTGCCGAAATCAAAGTCCGTTCGGTTCCTCGACAGGAGAATTATCGCCCGTTAGCAGAAGTGGCAAAAGATCAGCCGGTATTTAATTATAAAGGGATAGAGGGGACTCTGGTAGGATTTTATACACCTGCATTCATGGGATCAGTAAGTGTTCCCGGCATGCACCTTCATTTTCTTTCGGCAGACCGAACTCTTGGAGGGCACTTGCTGGAATGCAGACCATCTGATATCAGGGCGGGCATACAGTTTATCACTACCCTTGAATTGGGACTGCCAATGAGCTTTGATTATCTGACCTGTGATTTTCAACGCGATGTGCAGCAGGATTTGGAGAGCGCTGAACGGTAAACGTGGATAGTTTAGGGGCTGCTTCGATTACATTCCTGACGTTATGGCTCAAACCGCAAATAAATGCGCTCCTTTTCCTTTTGCTTGTCAATGACTACTTTATTGGCGTATTGCCGAATAAGTGCTACCGAAAGACTGGTAATGGCAACGGCAAGAAAGCCCGCAGTCACAATCCCTTCTGCCTCATGCTGTGTTCCATGAACCTCAGCAACCAGCATAAGGGGATAAACGATAAAGACAAGAGCAAGCACAGCATGCTGAAACGCCAGAAAAAACAGGGTAGAAAAGGGTGGCAGATCATCGACGCCATAAATGATATTGGAGGGCTTCTGATTCATGGGAATAATGCTTATTAGAGCCTGCCCGTTGACGATGAACGATTGACAACCAATCTCAGGACGTTTTGATCATTTCGCCTCCGATAACTGACGCTGTCGGAAAATTTGCGGATAAAATAGCCACCAAGCCCCCCGATTTCACGGTCAGCAATATCAAGAGAGGTATCAGGGTCGGGAAGCGATAATACATTAAAAGGGCTTCCTGAATCCAAAATTTCAACGACAAGCGCATCGTCAACCCTGTCACACAAAACTTCAATCCTCCCCTTCCGGTCAGGAGAGGAATAGTTGCAGACATTGACGAAAGCCTCTTCAACGGCGATCAGCAGTCCGAACTTTTTTTTCGAATCAAGTCCGAATTGATCAGCACATCCCTCAATGAATTCAGTGATTTCCGGCAGCTTCTCAACATTGGCTGCCACTATTTTATTGCATGTGTCCGTCATTTAACCAAGCGAAGCACTCAATGCGCTTGCCACCGAGTCGTGCGTTGGAAAAAGGGTGCAGAAACCAGAAATCTCGAATACATCTTTGACCACTCCCGTGATATTTGCAAGAAGGAGTTTTCCGTTTACAGCTTTGACCCTTTTAGCTGTAGCAAGGAGAACACGCAGCCCGGCACTGCTGATATAGTCGACCTGTTCAAAGTCAACGATAAAGCTTATCTCTCCTTCAGCAATCAGCTCGCTGAACTTCTTTTCATATTCCGGTGCAGTTAGGGCATCCATCTTTCCGGTTATTGTCACTATAAGGGCTGTTGTTTCTTTACTGGTCTGAATAGGCATGTTCTCTTTCCTTTTTAATAGTTGCTTAAATATGACCCTCTTAATATGACATCACTACTGTTTTTTCAAAATCAGAGTTACCCTGTTTTTATTATTCAGTCGCTGGTAATCGATGCTCTCCGTTACGCTCTGGATAAGGGTCAATCCCAACTCGTCAGATAATAGATTTTTGTCAAGCACATTCATTGCCTCACCGGTGCTTTCAAAGACAACTTCCAGACTCTCCTTTTTTTCTGAATAGGCAAGATTGATATCAAGGAGTGCCTTAGAGAGAAAAGGATTGTATATCTGCAGCATCTCTTCAACAATCAGGAGAAGATTGTATCTCTGCTTCACAGCCAGAATCTGTTTATCGCAAAAGGTCTCTATTTCAGCATTCATTGCATACAAATCATAGTCAGGAGAAGCGATATGATAGGTAAAACTTCTTACCCTGTTTATGAATGTCTTGGTCTTTTCTTTTTGGGGATGAACAAAAATCTGCTCAGGAGTACCTTCTTCGTAGATAATACCGTCATCCATATAGAGCACCCGATTTGAAACGTCCCTGGCAAAATCCATTTCATGGGTGACAATTGCCATGGTCATGCCGGCTTTAGCCAATCGGCGGATAACCGACAAAACTTCGCTTACCATGGTGGGATCAAGCGCCGAAGTCGGCTCGTCAAAAAGAATAATTTTAGGATCCATAGCCATGCAGCGGGCGATGGCAACGCGTTGTTTCTGACCGCCGGAAAGTTCGTCAGGGTAACTTTCGGCCTTTTCAGCAAGACCTACAAGTTTAAGAAGGTCAACGGCTTTACTCCCTGCATCCTCCTTACTCATCCCTAAAAGCTTAATCGGCCCGAGAGTCAGATTATCCATCACAGAGAGATGAGAAAAAAGATTAAACGATTGAAAAACCATGTTCATCTTCTGCCGGACTTTTGGTACGTCGGCTTTTGGATCCAGGATGTCAACTCCATCAATCCGGATTGAACCGCCACTTGGTCGATCAAGCAGGTTGATACAGCGCAAAAAAGTGCTTTTACCAGTTCCGGAAGGTCCAATAATTGAAATAACTTCTCCTGCCTTTATTTCAACAGTGATATCTTTCAGCACTTCCAGATTCCCGAAACTCTTGGAAAGATGATCTATCTTTATCATGCGTTTGTTATCGGTTTTCTGTTGAGTTTAGGGTTAGCCAACCGTTCAGCATACTCCATGAACAACATGAGAAACCATGAAATCAGGTAATACAAAACGGCAACCATGATAAGGGGAAAAAAGGCATCAAAGGTACGACTGCGAATGATGTCACTTGCCTTCGTCAAATCCTGCACGGCAATGTATCCTACTATGGAGGTCATTTTAACCAGCGAAATAAATTCGCCCTTATAGACTGGCAGTATGCGCTGAACGGTTTGCGGGAGAACAATAAAAATAAAGGTGTTGACCCTGGTAAAGCCCATGGCAATTCCAGCTTCAGACTGCCCTTTATCTATACTCTCTATGCCTGAACGGTATATTTCCGCAACATACGCCGCAAAATTCATCCCGAATGCAATAACTGAAACAATAACAGGATCAATATTTACCGAAGCAAAGACGACATAAAATATCAGCATTAAAAACACCAGTACAGGTGTTCCCCGTAAAATAGAGATATAGGTTTTCGCCAGCACATTGAGTATTGCGTTTTTAGACATTCTCATAAAACAGACAATCGCACCAAGGACGGTGCCGAAAAAAGTTGAGAGCACTGAAATAATCACAGTTGTTTTCAGCCCTTCCAGAATAAGCAGATAACGATTTTCCTGAACGATATTACTCTGCATGCTGTTAGCTATACCGGCAAAAAATGAGGGGATCTCTCCCGTCTTTTTACTCACCCTCACCTCTTTATTGAGTGCTATATTTTTTTTCAGCACAAACATATTGGCCAGAACAATATCAGAAGGGGTTTTGTAGTGCAGGATTGTTGCTTTTGGATATGTTTTTATAGCATAAGCGTCATGAACAGAACCAAGCGAAACCCCAATCCGCCTGTCTTTCAGATCGGCAGCAGATGAAATTTCAGTTGCTTCTTTTTTTCCGGCAACTCCGGGTTTATTGACGAGCATGACCTGTGCATTGAGAAAGTAAGACTGTGTGAAGTTCACCTTTTTTTTGCGCTCTTCTGTTGCAGTCATCCCTGATATAATAAGATCCACCTTGCCTGATTGCAATGCAGGTATAAGCGCCATAAATTTCATGTTATGAAATTCAATCGGCCGATGGAGTCTGGCCCCGATGATGCGTGCCAGCTCACCATCAAATCCAATCACTCTGCCATTTTTGTCAACAAAATTAATCGGTTCACGCGTAGCGGTTACCCCTATTTTTAAAATCTGACCGCGCGAAGGAAGTGCAATCTGCTTTTCTTCATAGGGAGTCATCTCCTTTTTGAACCAGCGCCTGTTCATATCCGCCAGCGTGCCATTGGCTTTCAATTCACCTACAATCCTGTCGACTGCGGCAAAGAGCTGTTCATCCTCTTTTTTAACCGCAATAGACGTATCCTCGTCTTTAAGCCTCTCGTTGAGGCATACAAGTTCCGGATTTTTCTTTGATACCTGAAGAGCTGTAACGGATGTTGTAACAATAGCATCAAGCTGACCTGACTTTATTGCCGCAACTGCGTCCATGATGTCATCAAAACTTTTGATCTGCGCATCCGGAAACTTCGCATTGGCAATAGTCTCTCCGGTTGTACCGGTCATCACACCGATTTTTGCAAATTTGGCATCAGCAAAACTCGTTATGAACAACTCATTTTTACGGCACCCGGCAAAAGCAATAACAAACAAAAGAAATGAAAGCAGCGGGACTACCCTCTTTTTCATCTTCCACTCTTTATTCATTGACCACTGCTGCTATACCGCCAATGTAGTAAGGGTCAGAAAAGAGAACTTTTTTGGCTCGCTCATCGGTAATAGTGATACATGCAGCAATCATATCAACCTTGCCGGAAATCAATGCCGGAATCATTGCGCCGAACTCCATATTGACAACTTCAAGTTTCATATCAAGCTTTTTAGCAACATAACGGGCAAGTTCGATATCAAATCCCACAATACCCCCTGAGCCATCAACAAAAGAAAACGGTTCTGTTACACTTGATGTACCAAGCCTCAAAACACCTTTGTTGCCGGTTAATGGAATCGTCGGCATAGGAGCTGGATTGCCTGTTTTGGGAAACCAGCGCTGCATCATGGCATCATAACCGCCATTTTTTTTCAGCTCGCCCACAACAAGATCAATATTTCTTTTCAGCTCACGATTATCTGGCTGAACTGCAAAGCCGTAATTATCCGTTGTGATCATCTCTGGAAGCACCAGAAGTCCACTGTTTTTTGCCACTATGTTTTTCAGAATCGGTTCATCATATGCTGCCGCATCAGCCTTGCCGGTTTTAACCGCCAACACTGCGTCCATGACACTGTTGAAGTACTTGAATTTGGCATTGGGTAATTTTGAGAGTACCAGCTTGTCAGCAACGGTTCCGGTCGGTACTGCAATCTCCATGCCGTCAAGTTGTTGAAGCTTTGTAATTTTTTCTCTTTTGCTGTTGCAGCCTGACAGCATGAAAAATGAAGAAAAAATTACTACCAGTAGAATCCTGAAATTATTAGCGATCATAACACTTCTTTTTTTTGGTTAAACAGAAATTCCCCGAGGAAAATATAAAACTAAAAACTTCTCCCCCTGATACATGCAGGCATCATCCATCGGTAACAATGCCGCGATATTTTATGGCAACCATGGTAACATCATCGGACTGAGGTGCCCCGTTGGCATGAAGGGTTACTTCTGCCCGGATGGTGTGAATCATGTCGGTAAGGTCATCTTTTGAGCCATCTTTCAACGCCTGCAAAAGCCTCGACTCTCCGTAGAGTTCTTCTTCAGGATTTTTCGCCTCAGTCACGCCGTCAGTATAAAGAAAAAGGATATCCCCCTTCTGGAGGGTCAAGTGCTCGGTTTCATAAACAGAATCCGGCATAGGCCCAAGCACAAATCCATGTTTCGGCGCAAGATACCGTATTCCCAGGGAGTCAATAATCAGGGGAGGATTATGGCCCGCATTGGCAAAACGAACCTCTCCACTTCCGGTATCAAGAATTGCGCAAAAAACAGTCGCAAACATGCAACTCTCATTATCTGCCGCAAGAATGTTATTGACATAGGAGAGGATCATAGCGGGTTCTCCAAGACGCTGTCCTTCTGACTTCAAGAGGGTCTTGGCAACCATCATGTAAAGGGCAGCGGGGACCCCCTTATCAGCTACATCTGCAATAAGAAAACAGAGATTGTTGTCGTCAATAAAAAAGAAATCGTAAAAGTCGCCACCGACCTCTTTAGCCGGGTCCATAGAGGCAAAAATATCGAACTCGGGACGATCCGGAAATGCAGGAAACAACCGAGGCAAAAGACTGGCTTGAATATCAGTTGCCACCTTGAGCTCGCTCTGTATACGTTCTTTTGCAGCGGTGGTCTCCGTGAGATTTTTAATGTACTCCTTAAGCGACGTGACCATCAACTGAAACGATGAAGTCAGCACACCAACTTCATCATTCGACCTAACCACTGGAAGTTCAATATCAAAGTTGCCAGAAGCCATAACCTCTGTAGCCTCAGCAAGTGATCGGAGAGGTTTGGTAATGGAGCTTGCAATTGAGTATACCGCCAATGTCAAAAGCAGAATTCCTGCAAGTCCCATGCCGGCCATGGTTAAGCTCAGCTTTCTGACGTTTTCGACCAGCTCCTCTTCAGGGAATACCACAGCAAGAGTCCATCCAGTTGAACGGATCGGAGCAAAATACATCCAGCTTTTAACCCCGACAAGACTTGTATAGTGCACAAACCCGGACTCCCCCTGGACCATCTTCTTGCCAAGGTCCCGCAAGGAAGTATCATGCCTCGACTCTGCAATACTAAAAAAAGTCTCATTCATGATCGCATCCTTCAAAGGATGAGCAAGCACCATCCCGTTACGGGAGAGAAGCGCTGCATAACCGGTTTTAAGAATTTTAACAGAAGAGATAAGCTCTGTCAGCGAGACAAGAGGAATATCCGATGTCACAATTCCCTTGAGAATCCTCGTTCCACCTCGGTCCAGGTAGAAAGGAACCGAACAGGTAGCCATCGCAATATTAGCGCCTCCATCATCATAATAGGGTTCACTCCATTCAAGTTTACCCAACTCCCGCGGAATCTGATACCAGTCCCAATAAACATAAGGCACATACTGATAAGAGTCTTCCAGGCGTATGAATGTGATTTTTCCTTTTTCCCTGTAAAAATAAGGAGCATACAGGCGATTAGCTTTTCTGAAGGCATAGGGCTCAAATGCAATTCCAGCCCCATATATCCTGGGATTATCCTCTAAAGTCGTCCTGATCCGGGCAAGAAGTTCATTTTCAGTATACCTGCCCGTTTCCATCGATCGGGCCACTCCTTCAGTAACCTTAGTAACCGACACAAGCTCACTCTCTACCCTGTTCACCAAAGACATTGCAAGATTACGGGCATTGTTTTCCAGCTCTTGTTCGAGAATAAGGCGCGACTCGTAATAATTATAACCAAGCGTGAAAGCAAAAATAAGCACACTGCAAAACGTGATGACAAGAATCAGCTTAAAGACAATGCTTTTATGGCCGGGCATTAGACCTCCTCGAAAACGCTGTATAATCCGGATAACTTTGAATCAGGCCTTCACGTTGCATAGTATTTCCAACCGCTTCATAATCCATGCTGTTAAGCGTCCCCATACCTCCCTTACCCTTGCCGGGTTTCACAAGGTCCTGCATTCGGTCAAGCATCCATTTCTGGTGGATCCGATTCGCAGGAACCTGAGCCAGATGCATATACTTGATAACGATCTCAAGCGCCTCGTCAGGATGAGCAAAAGCATATTGCCACCCTTCAAGCGAAGCACTGACAAAGGCATCTGCCAGAGCCGGATCCCTTGTAATGGTTTTTTCCAGAGTGTAAAGACCATCCTCGGGAAAATTCATACCCTGCTCACTGAGAAACACAGCATTCAGCTGCTCCGCATCCACACCGGAATTAAGGATAACGTGATACTCGTTATACCACATGGCCGAGGTCACATCAATTCCCCCCCGCAAAAAAAGGTTCACCGTGTGCGAAAGGGGCACTTCCCTTACTGCAATGCCATGTTTTAAAAATAACGTCCTGGGAGGAATGGAAAGGTCTCCCCCCCACAGACCGACCTTTTTGCCTTTCATATCTTCCAAGCTTCTGATTCCGCTGGATTTTTTGGAAATCAGCATCATAGAAGACCTCTGAATAATTTGCGACACATTGACAAGCTTTGTGCCGGCATTCCGATGCTGAAGAGCTGTAGTGAGCCATAGAACAGCAAAATCAGCCTGACCACTCTGTAAAGATTCTGCAGCAGAATGACCTGCACCACCATTAAGAATTGTCAAATCAATCCCATGCCTGGCATAAATCCCTTTATCAAGAGCCACATAATACCCTGCAAACTGGGCTTGTGGGCTCCAAAGGGGAATGAGTGTGGCTTTTTTGAGGGCAATATGAGCTATTGCAGATTGCGTATAAACAGAGCAGAAGATGAACATCTGAAGAATTCCCAGGATACGCACGAATAACTGCATTTGATTGGAACTCTTGTACCTCATTGTAATCCTGAGCATCTCCGTTCCCCTTTTCATGAATAGATCTGGCAGAGGGAATCCGTGCATGAACCAATAGTTACGGCGTAAGAGGATATTGTGCTAAAAACAACTACAGCCCTCCTGCTCTTTTTTAAAGCAACTTTCCAATGTAACTATATTTCAGATGATCTGTTATCCCCAATCACAGCCCTCAGCCCTGAATACTCATAACTCCGAAACCTGCCCACTGCCAACTGCCAACTGCCAACTGCCCACTGCCAACTTTTCCCCCTTTCCCTCGGCACTATATTTAAAGCCCCGGCCAATCTTCCACTTTAGGGGCTGAGTTCTTTTCTCTCAATAAGTCAGGCGGAAGTGCAGGGAAAAAAGTAACGCCTGTTTCTTTGGTAATATCCGATATCGGCACAGCGTATTTGGGTAAATCACTTGCCGAAACGGCAGCATTCGGGATCTTGAAACCGATAAACTTGCCTGCCTTTTTGTCCACGATCACCTTCCACATAGCCATCGGAACACCAACGCTATCCTTCCCGATCTTTCTGTATGGTGAACCATAGATTGTACCGGTTACCACGTAAAGGTCTTTTCCTTTTCTGACCCAGTTCCGCACAACAGTTTCAAGTTTTTTCCATATCCCTCGATTGAGGTTTGGATTTTGCGGCACAATATTACTTAGCAAAAAACACTCCGACATAATTTTTGCTGATTGCGTGTTATCGTCAGCAGGATCAAGATGACCTCTGTCATAAGTCTTATCGTAGTCGCTCAAATTAGCACGTACTGAATCCGCCAATTCAGGATCAGCCCGAAAATCGTCTTTTCGCTTTGCCGGTCCGCTTATTGCTTTTTTGGTAAGATGTTCACAAACATATTCAGCGGTTTTTGTCCTGTAGAGATAATGCACTGCATACGTCGTCCTGATAAGATACTGATCACTTTTGGTTACCGGACTTTCAGGCGCTCCCCAGCAGACAAGTTGCGAAGCTTTATCGTCAATCGGGTTGGCATATGCAAAGATGGAGTTGAGGGCCTGAAAAGAGAGGATAAGGCAGAGCGACATTGCCGCCATGCTGAATTTGGCGGTATTTTTTTTCATCACTTTAGTCCTGTTCTGAATGTTCATGAGTTATCGTCAGAAACAACACCGCCAGACATCAAACGAGGTGTTAAAATGCCCGCTCTCACCACTTTTATCAATCACCCTGTAATTGATAACGAAATGGCAGAACTGTAACTGTGTACTATCTGAAAAAAAAATAATTCGTGGGTATCTACATGACTGCCTGCCAATGCTCTTTCATTTTTTGAAAAAGCATTGATGATATATGAAACCATTCGTTGTGAACAAAAGAATCCTTTACAAATTTCTATGCAATGTCATCTTTCAAGCTGTCACTGACGGCGTGCTTGAACTCCTTTGAAATCTTGAATGCCGGTACTTTTTTAGCATCCACAGTAACTTTTTCTCCAGTTCTTGGATTTCTTGCATCCCGCAGATTTTTGTGCCTGATATTGAACGAGCCGAAACCTCTTATCTCAATTCTTTTACCTGCTTTAAGTGAATCAATAACACTTTCAAAAAAAGCGTCCACAACCGATTCTGTCTCGTATTTCGTCAGACCTGTTTTTCCGGAAATAGAATTAACAAGATCTGCTTTTGTTGTTGTCGTTCCCATGATGATGTATATAAATTAACCGTTAAAAGTAAGCGCAGTTTACAATGTACATATATATAAGCAAATGAAGTCCACAATGCACATATATATCTTAAACGTTTTAATTACAATAAGAGTTCCCGGGAGAAGGGTAAAGTCGGCACCCAGCACTCTCATTGACTTCCCCTCGTCAACCCCGGATAATCAGTATACCCTTCCGGGCCACTGGCAAAGAATGAAGCCGGAAGAGGCACGTTGAGCCCTGCATTCAGACGGAGGCGCTCTGGAAGATCAGGATTGGCTATGAATAAAACGCCGAATGATACTGCATCAGCCTCCCCGTCAGCCAGCAGTTGCTCAGCTGTTGATTTGGTCAGGCCTTCGTTGGCAATATAAATACCGCCGAACGCTTTTTTGAGTTCCGGCCCCAGGCGATCTTCGCCGAGATGTTCGCGAGCGAAAATGAACGCTATCTTGCGCTTTCCAAGCTCGCGGGCAATATAGCCGAAAGTGGCTGACGGATTGGAATCTCCCATCGATTGCGTGTCACAACGAGGTGCCAGATGCATACCGACGCGACCAGCTCCCCACACCGAGACGACAGCATCGGTCACTTCGAGCATTAATCGGCTTCGATTTTCAATTGAACCGCCATAGTGATCTGTGCGTTTGTTTGAACCGTCTTGTAAAAACTGGTCCAGCAGATATCCGTTTGCACCATGGATTTCCACAGCATCAAATCCGGCTTCCATGGCATTTTCAGCACCTTTGCGGAATGCTTCAACAACTGCTGGTATCTCCTCAAGCCGCAGTGAACGGGGAACTGGATAGGCAACAGACTTGTCCAGCAGCCGCACATGACCTTCCGCGGCTATGGCACTTGGTGCTACGGGCTCTGCGCCGTTCAGAAAATACGAATGAGAAATGCGGCCGACATGCCATAGCTGCATGAGTATTCTGCCCCCGGCTGCATGCACCGCTTTGGTAATAAGCTTCCACCCCTCAATCTGCTCTCGGCTCCAGATACCTGGTGTATCGGGGTAGCCGACTCCCATGGGGGTAACTGAAGTGGCTTCTGAAAAAATAAGTCCAGCCGAGGCGCGCTGAACATAGTACTCTGCCATCAAGGCATTTGGCACACGACCTTCACTGGCCCGGCAGCGCGTCAGCGGGGCCATAAAAATACGATTCGGCAAAACAAGGTCTCCGATTTTCAGGGGGTCGAACAAGCCCGGCATGATTATACTCCTTTAATAATATTAACGGTTATATCCGCTGTTATGCACTGCATCATACCTCATCAGGGTTGAGTATTTCATGAATAGTTTTCATCAGCGATTTGAAAGAGAATGGTTTCCGGATAACGCAAAGGGATTCATTCAACTCATTAGTTGAACAAATAATTGGATGAACGCACAATGTACATACTCACAGGAATAAATCGAGCTTCTCTGATAAAACTGAGCATGGCAGAGCGATCATAAAGCTTTCAACGCAATTGATTATTCCCCCGAACCGCTATCAGGTTCACATCCAAAAAAACTCTGCTTGCTTTGATTTTTCACTCATATTGTGGACATTGATTTTATATGCAGGCATTTGTTGAGGATACTTACGATAACGATAATTATTACTTCCATGTATTTTGATCCAATGTATTTTGTTTTTGCCATGCCCCCTATGGTTCTCGGGTTATGGGCACAGTTCAAGGTCAAATCCTCTTTCAAGAAATATTCACAGGTACGAACCCAGACCGGGATTACCGGAGCCGAAGCGGCGAGGCGCATTCTCCAGCAGGGTGGCCTCGTCAATGTAACAATTGAAACTGCCCAGGGCATGCTTTCCGACCACTATGATCCGCGCAGCAAATCGCTGCGATTGAGCGAAGAGGTGTTCAACGTGCCCAGTATTGCCTCAGTGGGCGTTGCGGCCCATGAAGCCGGACATGCACTTCAGGACAAGTCAGGCTATATGCCCCTCCAGCTGCGTTCTTTCATGGTCCCGGCTGTGTCCATCGGCAGCAATCTTGGCCCGATTATCTTTATGGCAGGCATCTTTCTTGCAGGAACACTTGGAACAACTCTTGCATGGGCAGGCATTCTGCTTTTTGGAGCAACGGCACTTTTTGCGCTTGTGACACTTCCTGTCGAATTCGATGCCAGCCGCCGTGCAAAAGCACTTCTTGTTTCACAAGGCATTGTTTCAAGTGCCGAAATGAAGGGGGTCAACGCTGTGCTTGATGCTGCCGCGCTGACCTATGTTGCCGCCGCTGCCCAGGCCATTACACAGCTGCTTTATTTCCTCACGGTAATGAACCGCAGAAACTCGTAACATCTTTACTGAAAAAGGGCATCAACCGGTGCCCCTTTTTTTGCGGTTTATTTTCAGATCACGATCTGAATCCCCGATAGAGCCGCTATGGAAGAAAAACTTTATATTCAAACGGTGTAACTTGCCATTGAAAAAGCGTTTGCACTCCCGGTCATCCTGCGTTTTTTTATAATACGTTTCAACTTGGTCAATCCCATTATACCCTTGAAAAACAGTTTCAGAAAAAAACCGCTTGCACTTCTGCTCGAGGAAATGAAAAGCGAGCATAGATTAAACAGGGTTCTCGGGCCGGTGGCGCTGACAAGTTTAGGCATAGGAGCCATTATTGGAACGGGAATTTTTGTACTCATAGGCGTCGCTGCTCATGACAAGGCCGGCCCAGCTGTCAGTCTTTCTTTTGCCCTTGCCGGTCTGGCCTGTATTTTTGCGGCTCTCTGTTATGCGGAGTTCGCCTCTATGGTTCCCGTCGCCGGCTCAGCCTATACCTATGCCTATGCGACTCTTGGAGAGCTTGTCGCCTGGATTATCGGATGGGATCTTATTCTGGAATATGGAGTAGCTTCGGCAACTGTTGCACATGGCTGGTCACACTATTTTCAGGATTTTATAGGGATATTCGGTCTGGGCGTTCCCCTGCTCCTTACCAAAGCCCCGCTTGACTTTGATCCGAATACAGGAGTCATGAGCTATACCGGTGCATGGTTTGACCTTCCTGCTGTACTGATTACTGTTGCGGTTACTGCTATCCTTGTCAAGGGAATCAAGGAGAGTGCCCGGGTCAATGCCGGAATGGTCATTGTTAAAATAGCAATTGTGCTTCTGGTCATAGTGCTTGGCGCAATGTATGTAAACCCTGCCAACTGGAAGCCTTTTGCTCCGTTCGGTTATTCAGGGCTCAGCATTTTCGGCCATACCATTCTCGGTGAAGCGAGTCCCGGTGGTGCTCCAGTTGGAGTCCTTGCCGGAGCTGCCATGATATTTTTTGCCTATATCGGCTTCGACTCCATTTCAACCCATGCCGAGGAGGCCAAAAACCCCCAGAGAGACATCCCCATTGCCCTGATCAGCTCGCTTGTGATCTGCACAGTGCTCTATATTGCTGTAGCGATGGTCATAACCGGAATGGTACCCTACAATCAAATCAATATTGACGCACCTGTTTCCAACGCCTTCAAGCAGGTCGGTATCGGCTGGGCACAATTTGTCATCTCTCTTGGAGCGATTACCGGCATCACTTCCGTACTGCTGGTGATGATGCTGAGCCAACCGAGAATCTTTCTTGCCATGGCCCGCGATGGCCTGCTGCCGAAATCTTTTTTCGGAGCTATTCATCCAACATTCCGGACGCCATGGAAATCAACTATTCTGACCGGGGTTTTTGTAGCCGTGCTTGGAGCTTTGCTTCCACTGAGATTACTGGCGGAACTGGTAAATATCGGCACTCTCTTCGCTTTTGTCATTGTTTGCAGCGCAGTTCTCATTATGAGAAAAAAACATCCTGAAGCACACCGTCCCTTCAGGGCACCGTTTGTTCCCTTTGTTCCTCTTGCCGGTATTTTCACCTGCGTCATTCTCATGCTCTCCCTGCCTGCCGAAAACTGGATAAGGCTTGTCGGCTGGCTCCTTATCGGGTTTGTCATCTACTTTTTCTATGGCCGCAGGCACAGTGTACTGAACCAGAGCAAAGCGTCATTGCAAGATGGACAATAAAGTATTTCTCATTACAGGAGCCTCTACCGGAATCGGCGAAGCAACTGCCAGGCGAGCCATAGAAGCCGGATTCAATGTTGTGCTTGCCGCTCGGTCCACCGATAAGCTTGAACGCCTGCGGGATGAGCTTGGCCATGCAAGGGCACTTGCCGTAAGTTGCGATGTAGCAGAGTGGAAATCACAACAGGTGATGGTTGAAAAAACCATAACACACTTCGGCAGAATTGATGTTGTTTTTGCAAATGCCGGTTTTTCAAAAGGTTCAACATTTTACGGTGGTGAAGACAAACCAGAAGAGTGGCAGCAGCTGGTCATGGTCAATGTCTATGGCGCTGCCGCAACGGCTCGCCTGACGCTTCCCGAACTTGTAAAAAACAAAGGACATCTTCTTATCACCGGCTCTGTGGCAGGACGGGTTACCTCCATACGGAACCTCTACTCGGCAACCAAGTGGGCCGTAACCGGCATGGCTCAGGCTATCCGTAATGAGATGGTTGGAACAGGAGTTCGAGTAACCCTCGTTGAACCGGGAATCGTTGATACACCGTTCTGGGATAATCTGCAAAAACCAGACTCCGCCAAAGAACTGCAGCCTGACGATATTGCCCGGGCAGTCATGTTCGCCGTAAGCCAGCCTCCCCATGTCGATGTAAACGACATCCTCATCAGGCCAACCGGTCAGCTCCACTAAAAGGCACCTCCTCTTATTCAAATCGGATGCATCAAGAAAATTGATTATCAACCCCCGCACTCAGCACTGCCCACCGCCAACTGCCAACCGCCAACCGCCCACTGCCAACTGCCCACTTTCTTTCTTCACTCAGCACCCAGCACTCAGCACTCAGCACTTCCCCTCCCCCTTGCCAACTGCCCACTGCCCACTTTCTTTCTTCACTCAGCACCCAGCACTCAGCACTCAGCACTTTCTTTCTCCCCACT
>Ga0118677_10006726_pt1 | contig 19304 bp, 13 predicted proteins | sample AliMusrvi5mmetaG_FD_86154 | JGI IMG/M metagenome (GOLD analysis project Ga0118677, IMG submission 86154)
GAAAAAGTTGAATTAACCTTGTCTAATCTTTCTATTTTAAAAACCGGAAAAGCAAAAGCAATCAGGTTTACCACCCTCGAAGCTATTTGTAATGCACTAGACTGTCAGCCGGGTGACATTTTGGAATACCAGGAAAATGTTAAGAAAACAACGGACCGATAACAGGCATTTGGCAAAAAAGCGGGTTCAATGCCTGGGTGCAACTTTGTGCTTCGAATCAAGTTCAGTGCTGGCAGACAGTTTAGCGCTTCGAAATCCGCTTCTTTACCAGGCGCCCAACCGACATGATTACTTCTCGAGTAAAACGGGTCGTTTAGCGAAGTCGAAACGACCCTATCCTTTCAACTTTTCCACGAGCTCCTTCACTTGTCTTACTCCCTCAGGTATCGCTTTTTCAACTTCAGGGGTCAGCTCCATTCCCATATCCTGAAAGTCTTTTACCGAGATGGCCATCAAATGAATTTCAGGCATATTTCCCAAAAGAAAAGCGGCATCCAGCAGATCCTTCAACCCTACCTCGTGGGCGCTCAGTTGTTTTGGAAAGTCTTTAGCAAACTTTGGGGTTAAAATCCGGATATGTCCCGCAGGAAAATCATCGAAAGAGGCATCGATAAGGATTACTTTTTTGTAGGACTGGATAAACCCGAGTAAATGAAATCCTCCGGTCCCTCCATCCATCAGATCTGCACGATCAAACCCCTCCTTTTCGAGTTGTGAAACTACGCGAATCCCAACTCCTTCGTCGTTCATCAGAATATTTCCAATCCCGAGAACAAGGATGCCATTTAGTTGTGTAGTCAAAATATTCTCTGTTAAATGAAAATTTCATCTGTTAAGTGAGCAGGTGACTGTTCAGATTTACATAGTGAGCGGGTGACTATTCATGTCCTGAACAGTCACCCGCTCACTTAACAAATCCAGAAAACTTCACACGCTCTCATTAAACTCTTCCAAATTCAGTCAATAAATGTATGTTCAACCTTAACTCTTTGTGTTCACTTGGCTCTCAGCATCATGCCGTTCAACGACATCTTCCTCTATAAATTTCCATCCGCCAATCATCGAAGAGGTTACTCCGCGCCGTTCGATGTAGTCATGATAGAAAACCAGGTAAACATGAACGATCGCAAAAATGATAAAGCCCCACATCAGAATATGGTGTAGTTGCCGTACCTTCATGTCTCCCCCGAGTAAAGGGACAAACCAGGCAAACATCTTGGGTAAAAAGGACTTGCTCATTACCGAGTACATCCCAAACCCTGTAAGACATTGCAACAGAAAGATCAGGAACGTAATAAAATAGATAAAACTGGCGAGGGCGTTATGCCCGATTGAATCTATTTTTTGGTGTGTAACCTGTAATACGTCAACCTTAATCACATCCATAATTTCCTTCCACTGACTGCGTTTTAGCGGAATAAAATTTGTCCAGCGCGAGAATTCATTTCCTGCAAACCCCCAATAAATACGAAATATAAAATTGAAGAAGAAGAGGAATGCCGCAATAAAATGAACGAATCTCACGGTCCCGAACCAGTAATTGAAATAAGCTTCGGTGCCATTCATAAAAGCGGGCGGATTACCTATGATAAAACCGGTAATACATAATGCAACAACACATAGCATATTCATCCAGTGATACATACGAACAGGCAATTCCCATACATATACCTCCCGCATGGGTATGGTTCTGCTTCTCATAGCTTAGTAGGTTTTAAGATCATGGATCGTTGTTCCGTTTTCATCGTAAACATGCACTGCGCAAGCCAGGCACGGGTCAAAGGAGTGGATTGTGCGGAGAACCTCAAGCGGCACCTTGGGATTAGCAACCGGTGTTCCGATCAGGGATTCTTCGAATGCAGACCTCTTGCCTTGTAAATCACGTGGCGAGGCGTTCCAGGTTGTTGGAACAACCAGCTGATAATTTTTAATTTTCTTATCCTCAATCACAATAAAGTGGGATAATGCGCCGCGCGGAGCCTCAACTAAACCGATGCCTCTTGCTTCCTTTGGCCAGGTAGAAGGTTCCCATTTAACATTATTCATGGTACGCGAATCGCCATTCTTGATATTCGCCAAGAGCTGCTGATACGATTCCATTGCCCAGCCACAGGTAAGTTTTGTTTCAAGACCGCGGGCTGCTGTCCGGCCAAGAGTGGAAAAAAGGGCAGCTACCGGAACATTCAAAGCCTTTAGAGTGCTTTCGATCACCTCCTTGTAGTCGGCACGACCTGAGGCGTATCCCACCAACATTCTAGCCAGCGGACCAACTTCCATAGGGTTTCCTTTCCATCTTGGTGTCTTTACCCAACTGTATTTTTGCGAAACATCCAAATGTTCATAGGGTGGTTTAGGACCTGTGTAATTGAGTTTGGTCTCCCCATCCCAGGGATGCAATCCAACTTTATCCCCTTTTGAATAATCATACCATGAATTATTCACATATTCCTGGATCTGCTGAGGATCGTCTGCTTTGATCTCATGAACCTTGCTCAGATCGCGGTTGAGTATAGCTCCCCTGGGCATTTTAAAACTATCCGGATTATTGTAACCATTCATGGGGAAATCACCGAATGAGAGGTAATTGGTCAATCCGCCGCCGATAGCTCCCCAGTCATTTTTATAAAATGAGGCAATGGCCAGTAGATCGGGGATATATACCTGATCCACAAAGGCTTTAGCATCTTCAAACAGTTTTCCAACCATCGCCAGCCTTTCTGCATTTACTGCATTTGCTTCCTCTATATTTATGGAGCAGGGGACCCCTCCGACCAGGTAATTAGGATGAGGATTCTTACCTCCAAAGATGGTATGGACTTTCACAATCTCTTTTTGCCATTCGAGAGCCTCCAGATAATGTGCTACAGCAATCAAATTTACTTCGGGGGGAAGTTTATAGGCAGAATGGCCCCAGTATCCGTTGGCAAAAATGCCCAGTTGTCCGCTCTCCACAAAGTTTTTAAACTTCTTTTGGATATCGGTAAAGTAGCCTACTGAACTTTTTGGCCAGGGGGAAATACTTTGAGCGATCCGGGACGCTTCGGCAGGATTAGCTTTTAACGCTGAAACCACATCAACCCAGTCGAGGGCATGGAGGACATAGAAATGGACGACATGATCCTGGATATACAAGGCCTGAGCCATTAAGTTGCGAATCAATTCGGCATTCGGAGGAACTGCAATACCCAACGCATTTTCAACAGTCCTGACAGAAGTCAGGGAATGGGTGGAGGTACAGACACCACAAACACGGCCAACAAAAGCCCATGCATCGCGGGGATCACGACCTTTCAATATGCTTTCAATGCCACGTACCATTGTTCCGGCACTAAAGGCATCGGTGATTTTTCCATTATTCACTTCAATTTCAACCCGCAAGTGACCTTCTATCCGGGTGATGGGATCAATAACGATTCTTTCAGCCATGGCAATTATACTTTAGGGTTTTCAATTTCGGAACTTTTATCAGGAACATTGGATAGTTCCCGGTGTTTGCGGATGTTGGTCACGATAGCATGACCGGCAACGCCGACAGCTGTGGCTATACCTAAACCGAGACCGACTTTATCAGCCGTTGTTTCAATTCCAAATCCCGCAACACTGGGCAGATGCTGATAGAATGGACCATTGTCCCAGAATCCCTCTTCTGAACAGCCGATGCACGGATGACCTGACTGGATAGGATAGCTTATTCCATCATTCCATTTTATAATACCACATGAGTTATAGGTAACCGGCCCTTTACAACCCATTTTATAGAGACAATAGCCCTTTTTTGCCCCTTCATCATCGAATGACTCCACAAACAACCCGGCATCAAAGTTCGCACGGCGGTAGCAGGTATCGTGAACCCTTCTGGAATAGAAAGCCTTAGGCCTATTGAGCTCATCGAGCTGAGGAATGCGGCCAAACGTCAATAAATGAACCACAACGCCGGCCATTACATCCGCAATTGGAGGACATCCCTGAACATTGATTACAGGCTTGCCACTGATCACTTTATGAACCGGTTTGGCACCTGTTGGATTCGGTTTAGCCGCCTGAACACACCCTGCAGAGGCGCAGTTTCCCCAGGCTACAACAGCCATGGCATTTTTTGCAGCTTCCTGAAGAATCTGAAGGGCACTTCTCCCCCCAATACAACAATAGGCCTCATTCTCAGTTGGAATAGAGCCTTCAACCATAACAATATATTCGCCAGAATGCTTGGCCATCACTGTTTTGTAAGCCTCCTCAGCCTGATACCCGGAAGCTGCCATTAGCGTCTCCTGATAGTCTAAAGAAATCTTATCCAAAACAATCGTAGCTACAATAGGGTGTGAAGCCCGGATAAATGACTCGCTGCAACACGTACATTCCTGAAAATGAAACCAGATCACAGGTAGGCGGGGTTTAGTCTCAAGGGCTTTTACTATCTGGCCTACGCCACTCGATTCGAGCCCCAGAAAAGCAGCCATGGTGGTGCAAAACTTAAGAAAATCTCTTCGGGATGTTCCTTCCCCACGGACTTCCTCATAAAATGAGCGTTGTTTGTGTTCCATAAAGAGGTCGATTTTAATTAGTTCACTGATTGTAAATGTAAAAATATATTTTTCTGTTTTTTCAGAAAAATTATCAATTCAGAATAATAAATATTCTTTCTAAATAAGTGAGTATTAAAATACTAAGTACTCTTTTTATGTGAAGACAATGATTATGTTAGTGTTGCAATAACAAAGCGAAAGATAACAACAGCTATCAAAAATAATGAAATATTAGAATAATCAGGATGAAGATTCTAATCTTTGAAATCAGATAAGAAAACTATCATTTTCCTGGTCTGAAATGACTAAACGGAAGTAAGCGCAAAGCTCATTTAAGTATTCGGGATGGTCAAAAGTTAAACCAAATTTGGAAATTAATTAAAGATTGCCATTTCCACGGATAATACTGAAAATTTTACCTGTAAATGTTATAATAGCCCTGGCTATAACTATCCGTTTTAATAATCAATTTGCCCCGCTTCTGATCAAAAGTGTAGTTCACCGAATCAATCAGGGTTCCATTATCGAGTACCACCTTTTGGGGCTTCTTATCCATCTGAATATTCAGAATATGAGGTTTATGGTTATTGCCCAATGAGATATGAATTTCGCCGGGAATCTCCTCTACCTTTATAGTCGTACTTCCGCTTTTATCGGGATGCCAGACCGTAAAACCGCTTTTCCCATATGGATAGATTAGCAGCGTCAGATAACCGGATGAGTTTTTATCTCCGATATGGGTATAATCCCGTTTGATGTCCATTGGAATAATCGCCCCTTCGCGGACATAAACAGGATATTCATCCAACGGGAAGTCCCGATCAAAGGTTACAGGACCCTGAATAACCTCCTTGTCATCAAAGAAATATCTCCATTTCCCATCCGGAAGCGTGACTTTATTCTTTAACTGATCCTTATAAATCGGAGCGACCAGAAAATTATCCCCGAAAAGATAGTGATATTTCCCATCGGCAGGAGTTTGCAGATGTGTCCCCCCCTGATGAGCCTTTACCACATAGGTATACATATAAGGAACGAGTTCTGTGTGTAACCACGAAAACTTGCGGATAATTTCAAGTTCCTGCGAAGTTCTTTTCCATAGGGCTCTTTCACCGTGACCTCCGTTTAGGAATAATCCACAAAACGTAGATAGTTGTGTCCACCGGATATAAAGGCGGGGTGGAATGATCTTCCCGGAAAAGCCGGCCACATCAGATCCTATAACATTGTATCCAACTTTGGCGCTCGCCAGTATATTCTGTAAAGCCAATTCTATGCCATCTATTCCGTCCAAAGCGATGTCATGGTTTTGTTTGTCCTCCTCGGTTATTTTCCCTGTCGATTCCCAGGTGTGTTTCTGATCGCCCACCCAATTCACCGGAGAAGCATCGATTGGGGCAAACCCCTCAGGATGGAACCATCGGTCGATGCCCCGCGACATGGTTGCAAATTCGGGGTTTTGGGACAGGCCATAAAAATATTCATCCCGGTAATAGTGGTCCATGTAGGTCCGAGCGGTCATCAAACCGGCATGGGTCATTTTATAGAAAAGGGGAATTGGTCCAATTTTCGTATAGAACATTGTTGCGGTACCATCCAGTTTCCATCCGTCAATACCGTAATCGAATACCGTTTGTTGTAATCCGCGCCACCACTTAACAGCTTCGGGATTGGTATAATCAATAAAGCCACCTCTCCCCTTCCACCATTTAATCTGGTCGCCGTCTGCGGCCAGGTACCCCTTCTTTTTCGCATCATTGTACCATGGTTCTGAGTTTTTAACACGGGTATCCTGGCTCTGGCTGTTCACCATGGTTGTCATCCACATAACAATCCGGTAACCGTTGTCCTGCATTTTTTTAAACCACTTTTTAGGCTTGGGATAGAGTAAGGTATCGATTTCAAAATCGTTATACCGCATACTCCACGGACTATCTAATATGACAGTTCGCACAGGAACATCATATTTGGCATATCCCTGAATTAACGTATCTACCCGGGCCGAAGTATTTTCATCATCCTCCCATAACCAGCATTCAAGCGCCCAGGGGGGAGTCAGCGGTGGATTCCCATGACGCTGAGCGTTGAATGGAACTCCACGAAACGGATATGCCCATAGAAAATAGTAAATCAATGACAATACGGATAGGATGATGACCAAATATTTTATGATTTTCCTGCTGCGTGTCTGACTTTTCATAATGGAATTTAGTTTGGAATATTATTGGATTATTTAGTTGAATATTAATATCTTAACAAATATAAAATGCAATATTCAAAATGTAAACTGGTTCCTGATATCTTATCTTTTGCATTTTGCACTTTGTATTTTGCACTTTACATCTCAAACTTTGCAGAAGACAACTTACACTTTGCAGAAGACAACTTACACTTTGAATTTTGCACTGTGAATTTAGCTGTTCTCCCCTCTTCCAGTTACTTAATAAATTCAAATCCAAAAATTAAAACTGAACAGTTGACCAGCATATGTACGATGGCACTATAAAAGACATTCCTGGTTTTCAGGTAAGTATATCCATAGGCCCAGCCGGCAATACAGGCAAAGCCAATATACACAATTGCTCCTGAATGGTAATGAACCAAACCAAAGATTGTACTGGTAATTGCCAGGCCGGTATAGATTCCGGATGGTGCATAATTTGCCCTTTCAAGAAAAAAGGCGGCTGTAAAAAGGCAAATAGTCATTAATGCCGGGAACCAATGCATTCCACCTTTCAAGGTATAGCCAACCAGCAAGGCAAGCGGAATAGCCACAGCCAGTCCCCAGTACCAGAATAATTTCCAGGTTTTTGCCTGCCCGATCCGTTTGGTGAGCATATTGAGCAATATTCCTCTGAAAAAAAGCTCTTCAAAAATGGCGGTATGAAAGAATGTAGCAATGAGTGTCAGGAAAATTTTATGGATCAACGCCTGATCAATTACATCATGCCCGACATATCTGATAAAATTGACATTAAATCCGATGATTAACACGAACAAATAAAATGCAAACCACACCCAGATTGAGGTCCACAGGAACTTCAGGTTAAAGACCGGAAAGAAGCCGATATCTTTCAATCCCCTGACCGTACCAAAGGCATATACTGCCGACAGAATCAAAATGATCCTGTAAATCGAATCAAAGCTTTCACCCGTGAAAGGGAGATTGCCGGCGGGGTTAACCTCGATTAAGGTAGTTGGCAATAAATAGACTACAAATGCGGTAAAGTCGAGCCAGTCAATTTTCCGGACGGTATGTCTTCTCGCTGCAAAGAGGAGAACCGGGAAGAAAATCAGGTAAGGGACCAGGGCAAGGGTTCCATGGTAAGGATTTTGTCCATTGATCAGGACATAGGTGAAATAGAGGAATAAAAGAATTGCCGGAAAAAGAATGACTTTTTTAACATCCCCGTTGATCCGGATTCTTAACCATGAAGAAACTGACTCTTTTCCGATGGTGAAGAAACAATAATAGAATACAATAAAGAAGGGTAATGCAATAAGCAGATCCTGGAAGGCCTCTGCCGGCCGGTAAAACAGGAGGAAAAGCAGGGTCAGCAGAACAGTCCATAAAGCACTCTTCTTCATTTCTTTAGATAACTCATTTGAAGGTTTCATCAAAATCTGGATTAGTATTATGAACTTAAAATAAAAAAAGTTGTTGATAATAAATTCTGGTTCGTAAGTATTTCAACGAATAATAAATCTGCCAAATTATAATTTATAGATCTATTCTTAACTAAAAACGCGCAATTTTAATTAACATATCCTCTAATTGGTTAAAAAACTATTAAATACAAACAAATTTCCATCTATTTTCGGCAAGTGATTAGGTTATTTTTCCACTTTAAAAGTTAAAAATTCTTAAACGGTGGTAAAATAAATTACTCGAGGGATATTTTGAGACTTGTTCACCTGATACTGCTGAAATCTAAAGGTTTAAAATTAAATAGGAGATGATGAAAACCTAAAACCTTTAATTCTGAATTCCGAATACCGAATAAAAATAAAAATAAATTTATAAACCAATTCAATTAAATCATGAGAAAGCAATTACTTTTTTTATGCCTTTTATTTGCTTTTTGGACGGTTTTCATCCAATCGTGCAAGAAGGAGGCATCGAATAATCTGCCGCTTCAGGTAGGAATGTTTTATAGTACTGCAGATACGGGTACTCAGGTGGCCTTTACCGCATTAACCATTCAGGCAACATCCTGGAACTGGAATTTCGGAGATGGGACGAGCAGTACGGAGAAGAGCCCGGTCCATATTTACAAAACTGGGGGATATTATATTGCAACCCTTATTGGTAAAGATGCCAAAGGCGATACTGCTTCCGCCACGGCTACTTTGGCTGTATCACTTACGCCGTACGATCTGCTTACCGGGAACCATACAGCAGCCGGCTATAATGGAAAGGGTTGGAAAATAAGCGCTTCCTATTCCGGCGACGAACTTGTGAATTCGGACGCTTCATTTTCTGATGCTGGTCCGGGTCTTCTTTCCTCAGGAATTTTCGGCACTGCCTTTGGGATGGGTGAAGTTTATAATGATATTTATACCTTTTATTTTAATGGGAATTATGGGCACCAGGTCAATTCGACAGGCGGAGCTTTCACCGGATATTTATTTGATATGATGACAACAGGGGGTACTGACATTGTCAATAGCAACGGTTCAGGGTATGATCTGGTTACTGCGAAATATACTCCGCAGACAGGTGCTACATTTACTTATGTTGCATCAGAAAATTATGCAGTCCCTTCAGTTTATGGAGCACAAAATAATGCCGTGACCTATCCTGGTGTCAGTACACTCAATTTTTCGGGAACTGAATTTGTTGGTTTCAGGGATGTCAATCGTAAGGTGATCGTGAAATCAATTTCAGACAAATCGATGACACTCGTTATCTTTTTGGCTGGAGATCCGGGCAATTATCCTTTAGCCACAAATGCGCTGATTCTTAACTTCCAATCGGTTAATTAGCCCGCAATAAACATGTTGAAAATGATGACTATAGTATCAAAACCGAATAATTATTGATTATGAAATATAAATATTTATATAAAAAATTAATCAGGCAATTAATGCCTGTGATGTTGGGCGCAACATTGCTAATTGCAACGGAATTAGTCAGTTACGGTTCTCCTAGGCAAAGTGAATTTACGGTAAATTCGGAAGCTCAGCAAGGTATTGCTGTCAGCGGAAAGGTAAGTTCCGGTTCCGATAAATCTAAAATGGTAGGAGTAACGGTCCAGATTAAAGGTACAAACAAAGGGACTATCACCAATGCCGATGGAGAATTTAATCTATCCGTTCCATCAAACAATTCCATTCTTATTTTTTCTTTTATAGGGTTCAAATCTCAGGAGGTTCAAGTCAACGGACTTAAATCTCTTAATATCGTTTTGACAGAGAATACCGCCATGATGGATGAAGTGGTTGTTACTGCCTTGGGAATCTCCCGGCAGGAAAAGTCTCTGGGATATGCTGTTGCGAAAGTTAGCGGCGAGGATATGTCAAGGGTTGTTGAAGAAAATGCGATTAACGCACTTGAGGGGAAGGTTGCCGGGGTCGAAATCAACTCGACCGGAGGAACAGGTTCTTCTGTAAGTATGATTATCAGGGGGGCAACTTCACTAAGCACCGATAATCAGCCACTCTTTGTTGTTGATGGAGTTCCAGTTACCAACACCCTGAATAACGTTGGTGGATTCGGAAGTGGTAACATTGTGGATTATGGGAATGCAATTTCTGATATTAATTCCAATGACATTGAGAGTGTCTCCGTTTTAAAAGGGCCAAGTGCCGCTGCCCTATATGGTTCCAGGGCAGGAAACGGTGTGGTACTGATCACCACCAAATCGGGCTTGAAAAACAAAGGGATAAAAGTAAATGTCAGTTCAAATACCGTAGTTGAGGTCCCTTACCAGTTTTATGCGCTCCAGAAGCAATTTGCCAACGGTTATTTCTCCTATACTCCGCAGGATCTTCCGGGACAAACTTTACGGGTTAATCCTGCTGAATTTGCAGGGGCCGGAATTGAAATGAATAAGGGATATTTTGCCCTTCAATGGGATAGTCCACGTGATGCCAATGGGGTTCAGGTACCGACACAGGTAGTCGGACATCCCCATAACATGGCGAACTTTGTTCAGACTGGGCTCACGAGTACCAATGGTGTTTCAGTATCCTCCAATAATGGGGTGACTAATTACAGGATCGGTGCCTCCAATATGACCAACCATGGAACTGTTCCAAACTCCGATCTGAACAGAAACAACATTACTTCATCGGTATCCGTCAAAGCAAATGATAAACTTACGATTAGCTCAAATATAGAAATCACCCAGTCTTGGGCAGGCAATCGCCCTTCAACAGGAACAAACGCCAATCCTTTAGCGGCCGCCTATTGGTATCCACAAACCAGTGATATCCGCGAAATGAGGAATTACTGGCTACCGGGACAAGTAGGACAAGCCGTTTTGACACCTGACAGACAGCACTATGATAATCCATACTTTCTGGCGCACGAAGTCAACAATAGTTTCAACAGGGAAAGGGTTTTTGGCAATATTAAAGCTGACTGGCAAATAACCAAGGAAATAAGTTTTATGGCCCGATATTCACTTGACACTTATAACGAGACCCGTGAATCAAAAATAGCACCAGGCTATTCCCAGGAACCTAATAACGGAACCTATGGCATTTCAAATTCAATGAACTATCAACGCAATATGGATGTCCTTGCAACTTATGCCAAACAAATCAAAAATTTCAGTCTCTCCGTCTCGGCAGGGGGGAATTCACTGTACCTGAAGGGTCAGGGAGTTTCCAATTCAGCTGCACAGGGGGCTGGCCTAATCGTACCAAATCTTTACACCCTTAGCAATATTAAATCACAGAACCTCAATTACGGCAGTGGTTGGTCCCAAAAAGGGATTAACAGTGTTTATGCCCTGGCGAATCTGGGATGGCAGGATAAAATCTATTTAGACCTGACGGCACGTAACGACTGGTCAAGCACCCTTCCTGTCGCCAACCGCTCGTATTTCTACCCTTCTGCCTCATTGAGCATGTTAGTCAATAAACTGGTTAATTTAAGTGATCAGGTCTCGATGTTAAAAGTCAGGGGGGGGATTGCAACAGTGGGAAACGATACAAGCCCTTACTCGTTGAACAGCACATACGGGAATGCAGGTCAGTGGGGTAACGCCACACAGTTGGTCGCATCAGGGCAGATTTTATCGCCCAATTTAAAACCTGAATCAGCCACTTCGCAAGAAGGGGGGATTGATCTGGGGATGTTTAATAACCGGTTGAAGTTTGAAGGGACCTATTATCTGGTTGACAATAAAAATCAGATCGTAAATAATATCCCAATTGCCAGTTCTACCGGCGCTTCATCGATCAATATCAATGCAGGGAAAATTGAAAGCCAAGGAGTGGAAATGGTCCTTGGAGGAACACCGATCAAAACAAGAAACATAACCTGGAATATCAGTACAAACTGGACACGTAACCGGACCACGGTCAAAAAAATTGCCCCGGGGGTAAATCAGATTCAGTTCTGGGCTGATGCAAATGCCGGTTCATGGGCCTATGTTGGTGACCAGGTTGGTGCAATATACGATGCAGCGGTAATCAAAGTCACGGATAAAAATTCTCCTTACTATGGCTATCCGATTATCAGCCAAACACTCGATTATGAGTGGCAATCTGTTAAAATGCAAAATACCCGGAACAAAATTGGTAATTCCAACCCCAATTTTGTAATGGGGCTTCAAAACTCAATTAGCTATAAATCCTTTACCTTGAGTTTTACACTTGACTGGAGAAATGGTGGACAGTTTATTTCAAAAACAGAACGTTATATGACTGAAAACCTGCAATCGAACCGTTGGCTGCATAGCCTGATCAATCCAGGAGGTAGAACCGGAACAGTTTTGCGTGACTGGTTGGTTGCCAATCAAAATAAATATATCCTGAACGGATTTCATGTGGTTGGAGGACCGACAGCTGCCTATGGCGGTTTCGCCGAAAGCTTAAGCGGAAATACCGTGCATGACGGTGAGTTTGCTCCAGGAGTAATTGCCAATGGGGACGGGACTTATTCAGAGAATCTTGGAGGGCCCGGAACATTGATCCAGCCTTATGTCTTAAGTGATGGATGGGATTTTGCCAGAATTGCTATGTTACCTTCGGACAATATTAAGCTAAGGGAACTCTCAATCAGCTATAAACTGCCACACCGTCTTTTAGAAAAGGTAGGCGGAATCCAGGATTTAACAGTTGCTGTTTACACCCGTAATATTGTGATCTGGACCAAGGCAAAAAACGGTATAGATCCTGAACGTGCATATCAGGCACAACAAAGCGGCTCTTTCAACCGGGGAATTGAATACTTCAACGTGAATCCCTGGACTTTCCCCATTGGTGTGAAATTTGACCTGACTTTTTAGAAATTCTTAAAATTTGATATTATGTACACAATAAAAAATAAAATTTCAGCACTTCTGGTTCTGCTTGTGTTATTTATGTTTTCATGCCATAAGCTCAAGGATATGAACATAAATCCAAATGGTGTCGATCCGGCAACTGCAGATCCTAATTTGTTAATGGCTACCGTGATCACTTCAACCGGGCTGAATGTTGTTAACCTGGGCTTCGGCGACATTGCCGGGGTGATGCAGCACACCCAGTTAGACGGATGGTCAAGTGGCCATAACGACTATAACTGGACCAATAACGATTGGTCAGGTTATTACAGTATTCTAAACACCGATCAACAAATGATCCTTAAAGCTGAATCATCGAAGCTTGATTTTACAACAGCAGTCGGACTGATCTTTAAGGCGTATAACTTTGGCTATATTGCTGATCTTTGGGGAGATGCTCCCTATTCACAGGCGCTTTTGGGAACCCAGGGCTCCACCCATTTATTGCCGGCCTTTGACACACAGCAAGCCATCTATGCCGGAATACTGGCAACGCTTGATTCAGCGAACACCCTTTTATCGAAAGATCCAGGCTCCTATGCCACTAATCCAACTCAGGATGTTTTATACGGTGGAAATGTCACCCAATGGCGGAAATTTGCAAACTCGCTGGCATTGAGATATTACCTGAGGATATCGGAAAAGGAACCATCAATTGCCCGGGCCGGTTTTGAGAAAATTGCAGGAAATCCTGACAAATACCCACTTACTCTGAACGCTTCGGACGATGCAAGCTTTGCTTATATTGGCAATAACTCGGGGACTGCATGGCCAAGTAACCTGAGCTTCACAACAGACAGTACAAACTTTACCAGGATACAAATGTGTCAGACACTGGTTGGGGCAATGGTACCACTCAGCGATCCGCGTCTTGGGGTTTGGGCAGCAAAAGTCAGAATCCCATTACAACTTGATCCCAACCAATCTCCAACCTATGATCAGGTCGTGAATGGAGTAGAAGTTATTGGTAGCCAGGTAGCTGCAAATTACTCAACAAAATACTTCAATACCCCATTAAATTACGATCAGAACTATGTAGGTATTCCCCCGTCATGGGCTGCTTTCCCACAATTGTACAATTTGGCTGCGGTTGCAGACCAGGGGGTTGCCAATCCTCACGTTTCACAACTTAATAACATCTATGCACAGCCTTCAGGTCCCCTGTTAAAGGCAAGGCTACTGTCTGCCGCAGAGGTGCAATTTGGCCTTGCTGAGGCAGCATTCAAAGGCTGGTCTGTCGGGGGAACTGCCGCTGGTTATTACAATGCCGGAATAAAAGCTTCTTTTGATACCTGGGGACTTAGCAGTTCTTTTGCTACCTATATCACAAATCCCGGTGTTCCCTTTAACGGTACATTAAGTCAGATCATGGAGCAAAAATGGATTGCCAGCTGGACTGCAGCCGCTGAAGCCTGGTTCGACTATCGAAGAACCGGATTGCCTGCTTTTGTCGCCGGTCCGAATGCCACAAGACCGGCACTACCGTTAAGATTTATTTATGGATTGAATGAATTACAGTACAACGCAGTTAACACCAATAACGCGATTACCAATACCTTAGTACAATCCCCGTACACATCTTCCGATGGGAATAACAGCGCATGGTCAAAAACCTGGCTGCTCCAAGGTACCAACATGCCATATTAGCGGTTAAATTAATTAGAATCAGGCAGGAGATATTTCCAAAATATCCCTGCCTGATTTTTCAATAGATTCTAAATTAAATAATTAACAATGAAAAAAGTATTAGTCGGATTATTAATCTTATGTTGTTCTTACCTGACCGCCTCTGCGGTTACGCATGCAGCGATCACCCCTGAGACCGCACTTCAGGCTTACCTTCACAATGCGGATAAATCGTTTAAATGGGAGGTTATTGAGAAAAAAAAGGGAGACGGAGTTATGCTGTATCGCCTGGAATACACCTCCCAGATATGGCGCGGGATCACCTGGAGACATGAAATGTTTATCATGGTTCCCGATATCCTGAAATACAACGATGCCCTGTTGTTTATCACCGGGGGACATAATGACAAAACGGTTCCCAGCACCCATAAATGGGACGATGATATCGCCGTACCGTTGAGCAACCTGGCTAAGACAAACAAATGTATTGTCTCGCTGATCTGGCAGGTACCCAATCAGCCACTTTATGGAGACCGGACTGAAGATGCTTTAATCTCCTACACGCTCCATAGCTATCTTCAGGATCACGACTTTACCTGGCCTTTGCTGTTCCCGATGACTAAGAGTGCAGTCAGGGCAATGGATGTGGTTCAGAAATTCTCCCAAAAAGAGATTAAACGGAATGTCGGCCATTTCATTGTTTCGGGCGCCTCAAAAAGGGGATGGACAACCTGGTTAACAGGTGCCAATGATAAGCGGGTAAAAGCAATCGGACCAATGGTAATCGACGTGTTGAATATGCCTGTAAATATTGATTACCAAAAAGTTGTATGGGGCGACTACAGCATCGAAATCGAAGATTACGTAAAACTGGGAATTGCCCAGCAGTTTAATACCCCGGGTGGTAGTGACCTGGTTAAAATGGTTGACCCTTACTCCTACCGTAAAACCCTAACCATGCCAAAGATGATTTTCATGGGAACCAACGACCCTTACTGGCCGTCGGACGCAGTGAAGAACTACATCGACAGCATTCCCGGCGATAATCATATCTGCTATACCCCTAATGCGGAGCATAACCTTGGCGACAAGAAAAAAGCATTCGCCACATTAAGCGCTTTCGTTGGAACCACCGTAACAAACGGCAAATATCCTATCTGTAAATACACCATTTCACAGGATAAGAAAACGATTACGCTGAAAATCAAATCTACTCCTGACCTTCTTGTTGACGCTTCGATATGGAGTGCAGACTCCAAAAATCAGGATTTCAGAAAAGAAAAGTGGTCAGGCAAAAGCCTTGATTCGGCTCACAAACCCGAAATTACTGTCCAGGTTCAGCTTCCTGAATCGGGCTTTAAGGCGTTTTATGTCGATCTGAAATACAAATCACCGTTCGGAGAGGATTTTACACAGAGCACACGGATGTTTGTCGCCAGTGATAAAAACCTTTTATTGAAGAACAGGCAGTAATCGGTTAAACCAATAAAATTTTGGACAGAAAGTTGGTATGCAGTAGGCATAATATACCAAATTAATCATTATTGTCCGGGGAAATGGCAATCAGTCTTAAAAGATTCTTCGCTTCACTTCGTTTCGCTCAGAATGACAATTATTTAGATAATAAGGGGAAGGGGGTTGGAAGTGGCGGAGCCACTTTCAACCCCCTTCCCCTCTCAATCACCATAACTTGTTGTCATTCTGAGCGTAGCGAAGAATCTTTGATTTTCCCCGGGAAAGTAGTATAAATTAATAGATTTTTAATTCAAATTCTCCAACTTCGCAAGAATAATACATTCCCGAAATCGTAAGAGGATTTGGCTAAATCGCTAAAACATAGAATAATTAAACAATGAGCTACACAAGACTTTTCCTATTTATTACCTTGTTATTGTTCACTTCTGCAGGATTTAGTCAGTCTGCAGACTTCTCCAAAACAACAATCTTTCTTCAGGACAAGAAAAATGTTCAGCTGCAAAAAGCGGTTCAGGTTTTATCCGAAGAAGTTAAAAGCCGGAGCAATCTCCTGCTGCCCGTTACTTACAAACCAGCGACGGATGGTCAGCAATCAATTATTGTCGGGGTTGAAGAACGGATGGAGAGATTGCCTGAAAACATTAAGAGTTCACTCAGTAAATTGCCAGCAACCGGAAAAGACGGATATAAGATTGTCCTTCTTCAAAACAAAACAATAGTTATTGCCGGCCATGATGAACGGGGTGCGCTTTACGGGGTGGGCAAACTGCTCCGAAAAATGGACCTGAATAAAGGTGTTGTACTGGTTCCGGGTGATCTGAATATCTCCTCTACGCCGGTATATCCGATCCGTGGACATCAGCTGGGTTACCGTCCAAAAACGAACGCCTACGATGCCTGGAGTGTAGCTCAATATGACCGCTACATCCGTGACCTGGCGATATTCGGGGTCAACAGCATCGAGATCATGCCACCCCGCACCGATGATGATGAAACAAGTGTCAACATGAAATTACCTGCAATTCAAATGATTGCAGAACAATCCCGGATTTGCAAAGAGTACGGCCTCGACCTGTGGATGTGGTATCCCAATATGGGAAGCGATTACACTACGCCCGATTCGATTAAAAGTGAACTGGCCGAACGGGAGAAAATATTCAGCACGGTACCTAAACTGGATGCCCTCTTTGTTCCTGCGGGAGATCCGGGGGATCTTGAACCTGATGTCCTCTTCACCTGGCTGGAAAGTGTTGCAAAGGTACTCCACAAATATCATCCCAATGCCAAAATATGGGTTTCGCCACAGGTCTTTAAACCCAGCAAAGAGTGGTATGCCCGGTTTTATGAACACGTAAACCGCCAGTATCCCTGGTTCGGTGGTATCGTATATGGTCCATGGATCAAGACCCCGCTTCCCCAGGTTAAGAAACTGATTAACCCATCAATTCCCATCCGGTTGTACCCCGATATCACCCATAGTTACAGCTCCCAGTATCCGGTTCCGGATTGGGATATTGCTTTTGCGATGACCCTTGGCCGCGAATGCATCAATCCGCGACCGGAAGATGAAAAGTATATCCATAACTTCTATGCCCGATTAGCGCAGGGAAGTATCAGTTATTCGGAAGGGACCAATGATGACGTGAATAAATTTGTCTGGAGCGGTCAGGACTGGGATCCATCAACGCCTGTTTTGGAGACCCTGCGCGACTATGCCCGTTTTTTTATCGGGCCCGATTATACCGAAGGGGTAGCCCAGGGGATACTGGCACTGGAAAGAAATTTCCGCGGTCCCCTTTTATCGAATGAACATGTCCAGGGTACACTTCAGCAATGGCAATCGATGGAAAAGAGTGCCCCTGATAACGTATTGAGTAACCCCCGCTTCCAGAGTGGTTTAATCAGGGCCTATTTCGACGGATATACCCAAAGAAGGTTAATCTATGAAACCTCGATTGAGCGTGAATCAAGGAATATCCTGGAGAGAGCCGGGCTGACAGGATCAAAATCAGCGATCGCAGAGGCTCGTAATACCCTCGCACTGGCCCGCGAAAAACAGGTCTCTCCCGAATTGAAACAGCGATGCTTCGCACTGGCAGATTCCCTTTTCCGGAGTTTTGGGGCCCAGCTTACTGTTGAAAAGCACCATGCCATGCCAGGCCGCGGAAATTTTATCGACAATATCGACATTCCTTTGAATGATGCCTTATGGCTACTCGACCAGCTTAACCTGATCGAAAAACTGAATACCGAACCTGAACGACTGGCTGCAATTGGGAAGATGCTGCACCGCACCGATCCGGGTCCTGGTGGCTTCTATGACAATTTTGGGAACCCCGCCGCAATGAAACGGGTAAAAGCACAGAAAACATGGGCTGAAGATCCGGGAAGTCTGGAATCGCCACGCGAAAGCTTCGGAGTAGGATTATCCGGTGTTGACTGGGTCCACGAAATCGTAGCCAAAGGATTTGAAGGGCAAACCACCCCTTTGGCCTGGATGAACCAAATTAATACCCTTTATGACACTCCGCTAAAAATTGAATACGAGAACCTCGATCCTAAAGGCACCTATACTCTGAAAATTGCCTATACCGGTCGCTTCCGGTCCAGGATGAAACTGGTTGCAAACGGAGTTATGATCCACGATTATATCCGCATGGGTACTCAACCGTTGTTTGAATTTCCACTTCCCAAAGAAGTTACCCGGGATGGTAAGGTCTTATTCACATGGAGTTGCGGGGATGATGACAAGGGAGAAGGGGAACGCGGATCGCAGGTTGCCGAGATATGGCTGATTAAAAAGTAAGTACCCAATTAGCAGTTATCCAATAATAGCCGTCGATATTGCATACTGGTATAATGGTATCTTGCAGGCACCATCCTTGCTATAACCATTTAGTAGGGTGAATTCTCCGCCTTTATCTGTTGCCATAGTTAAAATACCACATGAAATGATTAAAATACCACAGGTTATTTTAGAATTTTTAACAAATCTTTACAACCGTGATTATTTAAATTCATTAATGAATAATCACTACGACAAGAAGTATAATATCCAAATCACCTTAGTCACAAAAGATATTTAAAATAATCTGATTGAACAAAAGAAAAAATAAATGATCATGATAAAAGAAAAATACGTTAACCCATTTACTGACTTCGGGTTTAAGAAACTATTCGG